>ENA-OYXH01001095-OYXH01001095.1-human-gut-metagenome-genome-assembly--contig:-NODE-1095-length-7968-cov-4.978011_pt1 | contig 7968 bp, 10 predicted proteins | sample MGYA00244844_ERZ653420 | MGnify/ENA primary metagenome ERZ653420 (study PRJEB26926, sample SAMN06164998) | human gut metagenome | biome: ENVO:00009003; feature: ENVO:2100002; material: ENVO:00002003... | reverse complement strand
ACGAGATAGGCTCCGGTCTCGTGGGCTCGGAGATGTGTATAAGAGACAGCTGTATCCTCCTTCAAAGGGGCAACTGTCAGTACAGGATTGGTTGCTTCTATTGTACCAAGATTCCCGGTATTTGTCATTCATCATCCTCCGTATTTTCTGTAAACTTTTCTGCCAGAATGCGCTCCATCTTTCTATCCAGCGTTTCTGTTCCGTCATAGCTGCCCGTGATGGTGTAAATGGTGCCGCCGATCTCACGCTGTAAAGTGAACTCTGGCAGCCAGAAAGCAGATGGATTTTTCACACGGATATGTCCAGCTTCGTCAAACCAGAAATTGTGTCTGGGGCGGTCAGGCGGCAGCGGTTCGGGCTTGAAATAGGGATCAGGATTGGAGAAAAAATATTCCGTTGGCTCGTCATGGTCAGAATCTTCCCATTGACTGATTTCTTCAAAAAGTTCCAAATCATCTGCATCAATACCAGAAAACAAATCATCGAGCAGCTGTGGGTCAAGGGCATATTTTTCTTCCAGCTGCCTGATGACATCCTCCACATCAATGCGGATGGAGTCGCCGCTGCATTGTGCGGCTGCAAATTCCGCATCGCTCATATTGGCCCACCGCTGCAATTCAGCCCGTGAAGTATCATCAAGCAATATGAGTGAACTTACAGGCTCACCATTGGGCAGCGTATCTCCGAGAAGTATTTTGGCAAGTTTCCTTACGAGGTTATTGTCCTCTTTCCAGTTGAGTTCCATTTTTGAAGTCCTCCTTAATGGTCGATCTGATGCTGTTTTTTGCGGCTCTGCTCGGGATTTTCCTGCGCACGAACAGCCTGTTCTACCTTGTATTTGATCTGCCAGAGTTTTTTCACTTCCGCATAGATGGGGGAAAGTTCTGCCTGCCCGGTTGCGTATTCCTGTTCCAGACGGTCATGCTCCCTGCGCCATGCTGTGACCGGCAATTTTCCATTCTTAAAATGCGGCTTTAATTTGCGCTCTGCCATATGATACAGGCGGAGTGCATTTTCATTTTCAGACATGAATTGCTCACGCCTGCCTTTCCACTTGATGGCTGCCAGCTTGTCAGCAACAGGCTTTCCGTCAGCGTAAAACTGCACCATGCGGAGAAGCTCATCTAACTCCTTCATGCGGTCAGATTTGCCGGACAGGGCGTTCTTCAAAATGTCAATGCGGTCACTCAGGGCAGATACACGCTCCTGCAACTGTTCCGGCGTTGTCAAATTGTTCTGCATGAGATAATTGCAAATCTCATTGAACTCTTTGAGATTTCCGATCTTCGCTTTCCGGCTCCATGCGCCTGTGCTGCGGCTGGTGTAATACTCGCTGAGCAGCTGCGCCAGATTGGGGGCTTGCGGTTTGTTCAGTTCCTCATGCGCTTCTTTCAGCCAGTCAAGCAACGCCGTAATTTTCTTTTTCAGTTTGCCGATCAACGCATTGGTCGCCTTGACCCAGCGGTTGAAATCTCCCTTATTGGTACGGATGCCTCTGGCCTCCATCTGACGGATCGCCGGACCCTCATGGACAGTCGGCAGCTGCTCCACACCCTGACGCTCGTAGCTGCGGTGGTCGATGCGGCATTCCAGCCCTTTCTCGGCAAATCGGGCATTGCACATTGCCGCCCACTGTTCCCGCCAATGTTCCAGCGTTTCCGGCTTACCCCAGTCCGTGGTGGGGACAGCGTTGAACACATACTTTCCTGCTTCATCCCGGATGCGCTCCCCGTTTTCATCCAGGAGATATTCCCGCCGCTGCTTGTTGCCCCATTTCCCATCTGGCAGCAGGGGACGGATGGGACACATGACATGAAAATGCGGGTTGGCGATGCCGCCGTCTTCCTTGTCGGGGGCGTGAACGGAGAAATCCACCACCATGCCCCGGCTCACAAACTGCTCCAACAAAAATTGCCTTGCAAGGCCGATGTTCTCCTGCATGGAAAACTCGTTCTGCAAGGCAATGTCAAAGCTGTATGCAAGCTGGGCTTTCTTGCCCCGTTCTGCCTTTTCCACCTCGTTCCACAGGGTTTGACGGTCTGCGAAGGAAGGCGGAGCGTGGGGCGGCAGCAGGATTTCAGAACAGAGCACACCGCCTTTCCGGGTGTAGTCGCTGTCCTCTCCGTAATACTCGCTGTGCAGCTTTTCGCCGGATCGGTAAGCAGCGGACGCAACAGCGGATTGCCCTGCGCTGCGTTTGATCTGGGTAACATGGAAGTGAAATAGTGCGATACTTATCCCTTTCCTTTCTGGCTTGCCTGATTGTGTGCATTGACTGCCTCCATCAACAAAGCCCTGACTTCCGGCAAGGTAAAAACCTTTTCCGTGAAAGCATAAAACTCCGTTTCGCTCAAAGCCTTTACCAGCGGTGCGATGCTCTCCACGGCGGCCCCTCTGGTAATGAGGCGGTGCGCCCGTTTCTTCCGGTCTCCCTTCTCATAATAGGATTTCCGGTTTTGCAGCCGCTGGAGCCTACTGCGCTCCTGCGCCAGCCTCTTTTCTGCGTCTGCGATCTCCTGTTTCAGTTTTTCGGTTGTTGGCATCGTAGATTCCTCCTTTATTTGCAGATAAAAAATACCGCCTGTCTTTCGGACAAGCGGTAAAATTTGCGTGTTGAGTTTTAGGCTTTGGATGGGAAACTGTCTGTGCAAACAGATTGATTCCCATCCAAAGCGGGCAGGGATAGCCGCATAAGCGGCGCAAGGGGTACAGCCCCTTGTACGGAACGAAGTGACGCAAAACAGCCCGGACTTCCATCGTCCGGGCTGTTTGCCTCGCAGAGCGCACGCATACAGGGTTTACCCTGTATAGAAGTGCGCCCTTGTTACCAAGGGATATTTGTCAACTCAGGTTATCAATAGCATACTGCGCTTCTTCCGCAGTGAATTTTTCTCCATACTCAGAAACCAGCTGATCATAGATTGCACTGGGAGACATACTCATCATTTCCTGATAGCTTTCCGCCTTTGCAAGTGCATTTGCTTTCCAATCGGCTTCTACATTATCCACGGCGTATTGAGCTTCTTCTGGCGTAAATTTCTCACCATATTCAGAAATCAACTGGTCATAGATTCCAGCTTTCGACATTTGCATGGTCTTTGCGTAATCCTCGGCCTTGGCCAAAGCATTTGCATTCCAGTCAGCAACCAGATTGTCGATGGCATACTGTGCGGCTTCCTCTGAGAACTGTTCACCATATTCAGACACGAGTTGGTCGTAGATTGCGGCCTTTGACATATGCATTATGTCACTATAAGATTCCGCTTTTTTCAGAGCGGATTTGTACTCTTTGGGGATGGAGTCAGTTTCAGAAGGTTCGTTCGAGGAAGCATCCTCCGTCTCGCCAGAAGAAACATCACCAGAAGTTGCATCATTGTCGATTCCAGAAGAAACCGAAGAAGAAGGCTGATTATCAGAAGGATCAGACTCAGTACCGCCGCTTGAGGCTGCGCCAATCACAATCAGGGCAATAATCAGCCAGAACCACCATTTCTTATAGATGGGCTTTTTGTTTTTGGCCCCGCATGACGGACATACAGTCGCTTTCTCTGGAAGTGGGTTGTTGCAATTTTTACACACTCGAATTTTAGGTTGTTTCGCCATTTCTCTCTCCTCTTTCTCAACGGTTATGACCGCTTTTCTAAAATTGCTTTCTTTTGTGCATCAAACTCGTCCTGTGTCAGTATGCCCTCGTCCAGTAGTTCCTTCAATTCCCGCAGTTGTTCGACCATGCTCTTGGAAGCGGCAGGATTAACAGTTGCCTGAATTCCTTGTGCCATTGTATTGCCCAAAGCCATACCAGCACCCAGTCCAGCTAATCCGCCTCTCTGCTTGGAGGCATCCCGCATAGCTCTGGCGGTCTGATACTGCATAAAGGTTGTCATATCCTGTTTTGCCATGCCAATCCCGGATTGCTCGTCAATCAGTTTTTCAACCTCGTCGGGCAGGGAGATATTTTCAATGAGAATATCACTGAACTGCACACCCATTGCAGCAGCTTGTGCATTTAGTCTCTGTTGAAGCTCACCAGATAGTTTTCGATATTCTGTGGCCAGATCAAGCACGGACATCTCGCTTTCCGCTACTACGATTGAGAAAGCTTCTGTGACCATGGAAGAAAGGTATTCGACAATATCATAGGTCATCACAATTCCCTTTGTCCCAAAGATCTCCCTCATAAAAGCTGGAACATCGGTGATGCGAAAAGCAAATTTTCCAAAGGAACGGATACGAACCATATTAAAGTCCTTATCACGCTTCATAATCGGATTCTTGGTCGCCCATTTATTGTCGATGAATTGTCTGGTGCTCACAAAGTACACATCGGCAATTACCGGAGAAACGAATAAATAAGGGAATGCCTTGAGGCTGGACAGCACCGGAAAGTTATCCGTTGTCAGTGAATAGGTTCCGGGCGGCAGAATATCGGCAAGCTTTCCGCCCTTCAAAAAAACAGCGTTCTGACTTTCCCGCACGATTACCTTGGAACCCTGTTTCAATTCATTATTTCCACTTTCACGCTGGTATTTGGAAACAATCAGCTTGTTACTCTGATCTACATACTCGATTACATCAAGAAACTGGTCCTTTACTGCATCCAACAGTCCCATACAACCACCGCCTTCTTACTGACGCAGCGGCAAATCAAATTGATCTTTGAAGGAGCCAACCGCAATCAAGATGATGTCAATGATCCAGCCAATTCCAAACAAACCGACCGTAAACAGGTAGAGGAGGCCAGTACCGATCTTACCCACATAAAACCTGTGTACGCCAAGCACGCCCAAGAAGATGCAAAGTAACAGTGCGACCATCTTATTTTTCTTGCTGACTCCCGGCACTACCCCCGGATTGGGGATGGTTTGATTGTTGATAATAACCTGCGATTGAACAAAGGGCTGCCCCGGCTGAGGCGGTACAGTTGCAGAATTGGGGATGGTTTCTTCTTTGTATCCGCAATATCCGCAGCTGTTGTTTTCCATCGGTGCTCCACACACCGGACATTTTGCTGCCATAATTGATTCCTCTCCCTGTCTTAAAATTGATAAAAGCTCTCGCTGGGATTACAAATGCAAAATCGTGTACCTTTCTGTAAAAGGTGCAAAAGCTTAACAAATTTATTATATCATGCAGCAACAAAATTTTCCACATCAATTTGACGAAAAGCCACACAAAACAGCGAAGTAAAAACTGGTTATGTTTTCTTTACAGAAAGGTACACATTCCTGTAAAAACACCCCCTTTACAACAACTTGGCTTTTTCGTAAATCTCTGCCCGGTAGCGGAAGGTGGCAAGGGGCATCCCACATTCCTTTGCTGCTGCCGTCCCGGTGATTTCTCCCATTTTCCAACGCTGGTAAACGGAATGGAAATTCTTGGGCAGCGGTTTGGGTGGCCGCCCAAACCGAATGCCCTTGGCTTTTGCCGCTGCGATTCCCTCAGCCTGCCGCTGACGGATGTTGGTGCGCTCGTTCTCTGCCACAAAAGACAGTACTTGCAGCACAATGTCACTGAGGAAAGTTCCCAGTAAATCCTTACCTCTCCGTGTATCCAGAAGCGGCATATCCAGAACCACAATGTCAATGCCTTTTTCCTTTGTGAGAAAGCGCCATTGCTCCAATATTTCTGCGTAATTGCGTCCCAGACGATCGATGCTCTTGATATAGAGCAGATCGTCTTTTTTCATTCTTCGCAGCAGTTTCTTATACTGCGGACGCTCGAAATCCTTGCCGGACTGTTTGTCGATATAAACATTTTTCTCAGGTACGCCCACTTCTCGGAGGGCAATGACTTGGCGATCTTCATTCTGCTCTCTGGTGGAAACACGGATGTACCCATAAATTTTCTGCTCGATCTTATTTCCTCCGTTTCTGCCACACAATGTCATACCCCAGCACATCCGCCAACTCCACCGCCTCGCCATAGCGTAAAGAACCACGCTTTAATTTCCCGGACAGGTTGGGGACGCTGCTGCTCCATCCATATTCGTCAGCCAAAATCTCCACTACCTCGCTCATGGTCATGCCAGCCCTGACAATGTAGGCTTTGATCTCATTCCTGTAATTCTCGTGGTTGCTCATAGAAAAGTCCTCCTGTTTTGTTGGCTCTGCGGCGAACAGAAACTATTCCGTGATAAACTCCATTTGCCGCAAAGCATTGTTTTGGTAAAATTCAATTTCAAACTGGAATTTTTGCTTGTGATGCCCTGTTCACAGACCCACTTTCCCGTTTTGTTGGTTTGTGTGAAATCAAGCAAAACAGCGAATATCCACACGGAACGCTGTACTGTGTACGCTGTGCAGTGCAACGCTCTTTGGTGTGGGCGGCAATACTAAAATTGCAGTTTGTTCGCTGATTTCACATGGATTGATTTTTGTCTGTGTTTTTTGAGCGCCGTTTTTCCCGAATGCCGTTCCTGCCCGGGACTCTCACCCCGGCGTATCCCCGGCCTTGGCACGCTCGCAACTTCGGGACAAATTGTCCCGAGGATGGTTCTGGCGCTGCTTCGCCAACCGGCATATCCCATTCGGACGGTCATGTATTTTTCAAGCTACGGAGTCTTGCGACAAGTACATTTTAGCGAAAAAACATGACCATTCCCGTATATCCAAAAGGATGGAAAAGGCTCTGAAAAAGCAGCAATTTCCACGCTTATGGACAAGCTGTGTTATAATAAAAGAAATAGAGCGGTGGGGAGGCTTGGCATGAATACGACCTTAACGATTCAGGAAAAATTGAAGGATTTGCGGGTGGAGCACGGACTTACCTTGGAACAGCTGGCCGACCAGACTGGGCTTTCCAAATCTGCGCTCGGCAAATACGAGAATGATGATTATAAAGACATAAGCCCTTTTGCCATCGTCACGCTGGCAAAGTTTTATCATGTGACTACGGACTATCTGTTAGGTGTGTCAGAACAAAAAAATCACTCAGACACAGAGTTGAGTGCTCTGCACCTGAGTGATGATGCGATTGATGTTCTGAAAGCCGGGAAATTCAACCACCGGCTGCTGTCGGAAATTATCAGTCACCATGATTTTCAGAAAATGATGCTGGATGCGGAGATTTATGTGGATCGGATCGCAGATATGCGGATCAACGATATGAACGCCGTACTGCAAGCCGTCCGCCAAATGGTACTGATGCAGCAGGGAGAAACGGAAAATGATCTGTACCTGCGGACGCTGGAACTTGCACAAATACAAGAGGACGAGTATTTTGGCCATGTTATTTCTGACGATTTGAAACTGATCCTTCGGGATATTCGGGAAGCCCATCAAAATGATGCAACCACTGCGGACAGCCATTCCCCGGCGCTGGATATGCAAAAGAGTTTGCAGGAAGCCACGAACTACAAAGGCAGCAATGCGGAAAAGCAGGCCCGCATTTTCCTCGCAACCTTTGGTATTGACTATGATGCGATCACGATGGAGCAATTTATCAATATCATCGAGGTCTTGAAACTGTCCAAACATCTGAAATCCTCTATTAACCAGCGGGGGAAAACCAACATGACCCACGGAAAAGGAAAAAGAAAGCGCAAATAGGCAAAAAATATGCTGGACACGGTTAAAATCAACCATGTCCAGCATATTTCATTTACCCAATCCCGTCTGACAGATGCCGTAAGTGTAATTTTGAGTGAATTACTTTCTTACGAGCACCCGTCTAAGGCCGGGGGATATTTTCTTGCTTACACCGTGCCGGTGACGGTCAGCACCGCCGTGCCGGGGGTGGTGCTGTACGCGCCGGTGGCGGCGTCCTGAGTGAAGGTGGCCGCGGGCACCGTGACCACGCCGGCCGCCGTGGCGAATACGCCGGTAGCCGCGTCATAGGTGTACTGGGTGGGGGCGGTCAGCGCCGTGCCGTTCAGCGTCACCGTCAGGTCCGTCAGCCGCGGGTCGAAGGTGTCGGTGATAACGATGGCCGCCGCGGCGTCCGCCGCCGTGTTGCCGGTGTTCTGGATGG
>ENA-OYXH01001051-OYXH01001051.1-human-gut-metagenome-genome-assembly--contig:-NODE-1051-length-8326-cov-2.956716_pt1 | contig 8326 bp, 9 predicted proteins | sample MGYA00244844_ERZ653420 | MGnify/ENA primary metagenome ERZ653420 (study PRJEB26926, sample SAMN06164998) | human gut metagenome | biome: ENVO:00009003; feature: ENVO:2100002; material: ENVO:00002003... | reverse complement strand
GCGATCGTCGGCAGCGTCAGATGTGTATAAGAGACAGAGGTAATTCCGTACACTCTTGAATCTTTAAGTACACGTTCCATCTTTGCGATCGCATCGGCACGGTCACTTCCATGTACGATCAGTTTTGCAAGCATCGGATCATAAAGGGATGTTACCTCCACACCTTTCTGGATCCAGGTCTCCACACGCGCTTCCGGTGAAAATGTAACCGCATCGATCTTTCCTGTGCCAGGGCGGAATCCGTTAATGCAGTCCTCAGCATAGACACGAACCTCGATCGCATGTCCCTGCGGCTTATGTACCAGTGATTTTATATTTTTTAACTCACCGGCAGCCTCTTTTACCATCCATTCTACAAGATCAATGCCAAGCACTTCTTCTGTGATACCATGTTCCACCTGAAGTCTTGTATTTACCTCAAGGAAATAAAACCCTTCTGTCTGGTCATCATATAAAAACTCAACTGTTCCGGCACTTCTGTAAGAAGCCTCCTTTGCAAGCCGCTCTGCTGCCGCATACATTTTTTCCCTGACTTCATCCGAAAGATTCGGTGCCGGACTCTCCTCAACAACTTTCTGGTTTCTTCTCTGTACCGAACAGTCTCTCTCTGCCAGTGCTGTTGTCTCACCATATTCGTTGCCGAAAATCTGCACTTCCACATGGCGGGAACGCGTTACATATTTTTCAAGAAATACGCCGGCATCATTAAAGTTTGCTGCAGCGAGATGACAAACTGCATCATAAGCCTGCCGTAATTCTTCGGTGGAGTTACAGATCCTCATTCCGATTCCACCGCCGCCTGCGGTGCTCTTTAAGATAACCGGATATCCGATTTTTTCTGCCTCTGTAACTGCTTCTTCCACTCCGGACAAAAGTCCGGTTCCAGGTAACAGTGGAACATCTGCCTTCTCTGCAAGTGCTCTTGCGGAATGTTTCAAACCGAATAACTTGATCTGTTCAGAATCCGGTCCAATGAACTTAATGCCGTTCTCCTCACATTCTTTCGCAAAATCTGTATTCTCACTCAAAAATCCGTATCCCGGATGGATGGCTTTTGCACCGGTATCCAGTGCAGCCTTTATGATCTTTTTTGTATCGAGGTATGTCTCTTTTGCCGTACCATCGCCAATGTATACTGCCTCGTCTGCACGTTCCACATGTAAACTATCCTGATCCGCCTTCGAATATACAGCAACACTGCCGATTCCCATTTTCTTTAAGGTACGTTCAATTCGAACTGCGATTGCTCCACGATTTGCTATCAGTACTTTATCAAACATAGGGAATCCTCCAAACTTTTTTCACATTTTTACTCTGCGTCCCAGATCAGCATCCTGATCGGGGTCGGGTTGTATGCATTACATGGATTATTGAGCTGCGGACAGTTGCTGACTAACACCATCGTATGCTCTAACGCTTTCATCTCCACATATTTGCCCGGTGCAGAAACACCATCATCGAATTTTGAACCGCCATCCTTTGACACCGGAACATTCATGAAAAAGTTAATGTTTGGGGCAAGGTCACGTTTCATGAAACCATGCGTATCGTCTGCAAGCTGTAACATGAAGCTGTCTCTGCAGTTGTGCATGTAAATTTTTTCTCTTGCATATCTTACGGCATTGCTCTGCGCGGAACATGCACCGCCGATCGTATCATGACGCCCGGTCAGATCTGCTGTGATCTCTAACAGCGGTTTCCCCGACTCGGTTCTAAGGATCGTACCCGTAGTCAGATAGATATTTTTCTGCATCACGATCGTTGGGATTGCTCCGTAATGATCCTCCGGGTTGGTCATATCATAAAATGTGGGATCGTCGGCAGCGTCAGATGTGTATAAGAGACAGCATAAAATGTGGTATCGACTGCCTGATTTCCTTCCATGTCTACAATTCTTAAGGACTGTCCCGGAAGCAGTTCATGCATCCAGCCTTTTCCCGCTTCCACGACTTCGTTATAAATTGCATTTTCTTCTTTTAAATCACTTGTTTTCTCTATAAATCCGTACATATCTTAACCTCCGTTTTCTACAGCAATTTTTCTGCCTGATCTTTACTGACTTTGCTCCGTTCTGTTCCAGCTTTTCTGTGATGCGTTACTTTTTAACGTCCCAGCAGGTTGTAATATTCCCATGTATTTTCAAATGCTCTGTAATTCTCCGGACGATAATTGACACATTCATCGGTCAGATCAACTTCCGGTGCATCATATACTTCAATGGAAACCGGAACCGAAGGAAATTCTTTTGCAGGATCTAACGGGTTTGGCGTGTTTGATACGATAAAGATCATATCCATCTCCGTGCGGAGTGTTACGGTTGCGCCCTCTTTGCAGTGTCCCTCCTCAAAATGCATGCTGCCATCTTCCTCAATGTAAACTTTTGAGAAGAGATTCACACATGGAACTAAATCTCTTGCACTCATATTGTTGCGGACAAGTTCCATTTTGAAGTTTTCCTCTCCGCAACGGTGCCAGTCATTTCTCATTTCCTGATAAGTTGTCTTTCCGTATTTCTCATCGGTGAGAAGCCTTGTCGTATATCCTGAGATCGTATCATGCCATCCAAGGCTGTCCTCCACGATACTGGCCAACACACGTCCGTTATCGCTCATCAGCACATTTCCTTTTGTCAGGGAGGAAATAAACTGTGCTTTTAACGTATCCGGCATGTTATAGCGCTCCGAAGTATCTAACATGTTGTACATCAACATGGAAACATTTGCGTCATCGCCGAGCGCCTTGAAATGAATATATTTTCCACGTCCAATATTTCCTGACCATTTCTCTCCCGGTCTTAATGTCCTGCTCCAGATTTTCTTCATAATAATTTCCACCTTTCTTTGAATCTGCTGATCAAACGCTTATTTGGGGTACAAAAAAGAGGAAACGCAAAGGCTGCTTTTTATGCACCTTTGCATTTCCTCTTTCTGTTTTCTTATGCACTGATTGTAGCATCGGAAAAATAATGTGACAATTGAACTTTGTATGCATTTTTTTCTGTATAATTAGAACTTTTTTAGAACTTTGTAGAGTTATATGTCTCTAAAACATTACGAAGCTGCGCTCTGGTGTCTACCCCTACTTTTTCAAAAATATGGTAAACATGCTTTTTTACCGTAGAAAGACTGATTCCCATATTCTCTGCGATCTGGGCATTTGTCATTCCCCCGTCCATACAGGTCAGTGCTTCTTTTTCCCGCTCTGACAGTTCAAATTCTGCCGCAAGATGTGCAAGCATCTTATTCCTGTTGCCTGCCGCCTGCTTTGTTCCATTGAGTAGTCCTGCCAGTTTATGGGAAAGGTGCCCCTTTAGCACTTCTAAGATAAACATATCTTTGTCCGAAAAATCCCCAAGAAGTTCACTTCGGAAAAAATTAACAATACCAATCGGTTTTCCATATCTGCGAAGCAGTATCCCCGCGCCAAACGGGATATGATTCGGTTTTAAAAATCCCTGATAAAACTCTGTTTTCTGCCGCAGTGACTCCTCCATAATATCGGTATCACGGTAAGTGATCGTATGCTCAGACAATTCAAATGTATATTTCATGTAGTCTTTTTCATAATAAGAATCCAGATATTCTTCATAGACTCCCGGCTCCATCTCAATAAAGGACGATTTTTTGCTTTCAATGCCGCCTGCTTCATTAAAAACAATAAAATATCCTTTCGTATATGGGATCAACATACGGTAAGTTTTTAACACCCGTTCCGTAAATTGATCAATATCGGTAATATCATACATTTCCAGCAACACTTTATTGATGGTCAGCCATTCTGTTTCTTTTAATGTGTTTTCCATATCTGCTCATTCCAACTCGTATTTTCCCCAATTCTATCACAGGAAAAATCATACGACAATATCCGTTAAAAGCAGCCGGATCCTGCTATTATTCTTCTGCCAGTAATTGTGACGGTTCCACTGGCTTCTCAATAATTCCTTTATCAAAATAGAAACCGGGGCATCTTTACTGGAAAAAATGAGTTTTCCAACTCCCTGCTCTACCGCGTTGCTAAGATATGGTTCCCATGTGACAGCCGCATCCAGATCACCGCTGATAAAAGATACTCCTGCATCCGAAGATGTCGTATTGACAAGATCTACATCTGCATCTGTAAGACCTGCCGTCTCCAGCGCCTGCATCAGCAGATAATGTGACGTCTGGTTGATAGACACGCCGACTGTCTTTCCTTTCAGATCTGCAATACTGTTAATATCATTTTTGACAAGGATTCCATCCGCTCCGGCAGACTCGTCCACGATTGCCGTTACATCTAACATATCTTCTTCATACTGGCTCTCCGCAATGATCGCTGCATCCAAAGTTGTATACGCAAGATCAACTTTTCCAGCTAACAATGCTGAGCAGGATGCACTCGAATCATCAAAATCCACCATGGAAAAATCAAGTCCACAGTCCTTGAAAAATCCTTTATCCATCGCAACATAAAATGGCGCCAATCCCACAAACGGATTTGACGCCATCGTCAAAACAAGTACCATCGAAATTATTTTTTTCTTCATCATTCACACACCTCTTTCTCACTGATCACCGATCCATGCTGTAAATATTCGATTGCCGCAAGTGCTGCCTCATGCGCCGTAAGAGAGGATCCTCCCGCAGCCTCGCGCACCACATGAATGTGATAATCATGCTGATGCGCATCCGCACAGGTATAATGTACGCAGACATCCGTCAGAAGACCAACTGCATAGATATGTTCAACGCCAAGTCCTTTTAACAAAATCTCCAGATCCGTCCCACAAAAACCACTGTAACGCCTTTTTACTATCTGATATTCTTCCGGCAGCGGCTCGATGCCATCAAAATAATCAGCCGCACCCGAAACATAATGGTTTGCATAGGCAAAAACATTTTTTTCAAAATGAGGCAGAAATGTCTGCAAAATTTCCATCTCATGATGATAAGCCCGCATCCCATATCTAATTTCTGGGGTTTAAAATACTCACGGTAAATCACCGATGCTCTTCGTTTCTCATCCATTAAAAGATCGGTATCGCGGTATGCCATTGATTTTGTAAAATTGCACATCTGCATCAGATAGTCTTTTGCAAAATAAGTATCTAAGTATTTCCGTTTCATGACAGGATCCACATTTTCAAATACCGAATGCGCCACGTCTAACCTGCCGTCTTCATCTATCACTAAAAAATAACCCTGCGTATATGGAATCAATATACGGATCAGTTTTAAACATCTTTCTCCAAACGTCTCCAGGCTTCCGGCATAATAGATTTCCAGAAGAATGTCATTGAACATGCGCCATTCTTTTTCTGTCATAACGTAATATCCTCCACGGACACTCCAAGAGATGCCAGCTTTGCAATCGTCACTTTGATCTGATACTCCAGCTCCTGATTTTCCACCCCATTGTTTGCACGTTTGATGCGCTGTAAATCTGTATATTTATCAATTAAAACCGTGATCAGTTCTTTTTCTGTCATATCCTCCATCCTCACTACCGCCTTTCTCCGATATAAAAAATAATAGCCTGCGCTTTGCGAACATTCTATTGTTGTGAATTGTATCTGCATTCTGTAATTTTCTATATTTTAGCGGATTTTATTTTTGGTGTAAACATGCAACTTCCATTTATCTTTTGTACTTCCCGCCATCTGTTTCCTGCTGTTGTTCACACCTATTGTGTGAACAGCAGCAATTTTCTTTCACAATCTGATGCCATGCCTGACTTTGTGCTTTTGTTCCTATTCCAGTTTTTGTCTATACAACAATCCCTGCACCTTTTATTCCTTCTCTTTCACATACACCGTCATGCGTTCCTTTGTTCCATCCTCACTGGCGTAGACATAAGACCTGCCAGCTGCTTTCGCAGTGATAACCCCGTTTGCATCTACCGACACCACATTGGAGTTAGAGCAGGAATACGCCGGCTGATTGCCGGAAGATACCGTCGCATTTACTCTTGCACGTTCCCCCGGATGAAGTGTAATTGTCGTCTGCTCAAATGTAATCTTTGGAGATCTGACCGTCACTTCACAATTTTTGCTGACTCCATCTACGGTTACAGTAATGACTGCCGTTCCATGTTTGACCGCGGTTACTTTTCCTGTTTCATCCACAGTCGCCACATTTTTTTTGTTGGTTTTCCACACTGGTGTTGTTTTTGATGTGGAAGATACCTTAAGTTTATACTTTTCCCGTCTGTATAACGAGATTTTAGACGGCATCAGGCGGACTGTCGGACTTTTTACTGTCACTTTACAATTCACAGATGTACCGTCAACCTTTGCAGTAACCGTAGTTGTTCCCGGCTTCTTTGCTGTTACTTTTCCATTTTCACTTACCGATGCAATGCTTGTCTTTGCCGACTTCCACGTCACCTTATGTCCGGTGGATGAGGCTGCAGTAAGTACTGCACTTTCCCCATTTTCCAGTGTCAGGCTGGTCTTATTTAAGGTAACTTTTGTCTTTGTGACAGTAACCTTACAGCTTGCCTCCGCATTTTTTGTTTTTGCCGTGATCGTCGTACTTCCCGCCTTTTTTGCGGTGATTTTTCCGTAGGTATTAACCGATGCGACCTTTGAATCACTGGATGTAAATGTCGGTTTTTTACTGCCGGATGAAACCACAGACAGACAATAAGTGTCCCCTGTTTTTAATGTTTTTTCATATGCACTTAAGAAAATGAACCCATATCCTGAGGCTGCATATACTTCTACTTTCTGATACTCTGAAATAAAAAGCATGGAAACCATGCAGAGGATGGCTAATGCCACCCGGATGACTTTTTTTCCTGATTTCATAGATATTTCCCCCAATCCTTCTCTGATTAATAGATGATATATTTCACAGATAAACCTGTTTTTACGGACAGATATCTGTCATCAAAACCATCTATTTTTTCGGATGGCGGGAATCGTACAAAAGAAAAGACTCTCCGGCGCATTTTCCCCACCAAAGAGCCTTAATATTAAATTATCATAGTCAATTACGGTTGTAAATCGAACAAATCATAAAGTTTTTATAACTCTGTCAAATTCCATACAGATCGGGTATCCTCCATCACTCATCACCAGTTTTGCATCAATCCCATAAATTTCCCGGATATTTTCCCGTGTGATCACATCTGCCGGTCTTCCCTCACAGACAACCTTGCCATTTTTCAGTCCAATAATGTGATCTGCAAAGCGGCAGGCTTCGTTTAAGTCATGCAGCACCATCACGATCGTAAGCTGTTTTTCCCGGTTCATGCGCTCTAAAAGCTGCAGCACGTCCAGCTGATATGCCATATCCAGATATGTCGTCGGCTCATCAAGCAAGATCATTTCCGTCTCCTGCGCAAGTGTCATGGCGATCCATGCGCGCTGTCTCTGTCCGCCGGATAATTCTGTCACAAGGCGGCCGGAAATTTCTGTCAGACCTGTTTTTTCAAGTGCCCAGTCCACCTGCTCTATGTCGTGGCGGCTCATGCCTCCAATCGCTTTGCGGTAAGGAAAACGTCCGTAGGAAACCAGCTCACGCACGGTAATTGCATCCGGACAGGTCGGAGTCTGCGGGAGAACAGCAACTTTTTTGGCGATATGTTCTGCTTTTTCTTTGCGGATATCCATTCCATCAATCCGGACTTCACCCCTCTTTGCAGGCAAAATTCTTGAAATCACTTTCAACAGCGTGGATTTTCCACAGCCATTTGCACCGATAATGATCGTGATGTTTCCCTTCGGTATTTTTAAATTCATCTCCTCTATGATCATGCGGTCCTCATATGCCGCCCAGAGTCCTTTTACCTCTATCGCATTTATTGTTTCCATATCCTCGCTACTCCTTCCACATCAGGTATACAAAATACGGTACACCAACCAGCGACACCGCAATTCCCGCCGGGATTTCGATTGGTGAAAATAAATTTCCTGCGACCGTATCTGCAAAAATCAGCATGACTGCAGCGATCAAAGCCGCAAGAAGCAGTGATACCCGGTGTCCGTTTCCAACAACTTTTTTTGCTGCATGCGGCGCAAGCAGTCCGATAAAGCCGATATTTCCAGCAAATGCAGTCGATGCTCCCGCAAGAATAACTGCACAGAGCAACATTTTTTTCCGTTCACGCTCGATGGAAATTCCCCAGCCAATCGCCGTTTCATCCGAAAAACTTAACGCGTCCAACATTCGGCCTTTATAAAAAATATATGCCCCGCCAAGTAAAATCACGGGTACCAAAGCTCTGACGTATGCCCATCCGGCCCCCCAGAGTGAGCCGGACGTCCAGATCATTACCCGGTTGTAATCCCCAGGACCTCCCTTGAACATAAAAAAAGTGATAAACGCATTTAGTCCGGCATTGA
>ENA-OYXH01001038-OYXH01001038.1-human-gut-metagenome-genome-assembly--contig:-NODE-1038-length-8392-cov-4.154972_pt1 | contig 8392 bp, 4 predicted proteins | sample MGYA00244844_ERZ653420 | MGnify/ENA primary metagenome ERZ653420 (study PRJEB26926, sample SAMN06164998) | human gut metagenome | biome: ENVO:00009003; feature: ENVO:2100002; material: ENVO:00002003... | reverse complement strand
GGCAGCGTCAGATGTGTATAAGAGACAGCGGTATTGGTGCAGCAGTGTTTGTCCGTGCGCAGAAACATCTCGAAGTCGGAAATGAAAGCGGGGGTAAGCTCTTTCAACGCGATGTCCTTCACGTGGTAACGGATGTTGAGAAACTCTTGCAGGTGCTTGTAAACGGTCTTGTACTTCAAGAGCGTGCCTTTGGCTTTCATGCCTGCTTCCACCTGCTTGGCATAGTCCTCGTTGTGTTGCTGGAACACCTGCATCAGCGTGTGATAGCGGTGTTCCAGTCCGAGAAAGGCGTTCTTCACCTTCTCTGCCGTGACGAAATTGTCACGCTCCATGATTTCCTGATAGTGCTTGTTGATGCGCACCCGCATCTTGTCAAGCATGCGGTTCGTTTCGAGTGCCGCCGTGCTTCTGCCCGTGACACGTCCCCCTTTGGTGTCCCACAACTTGGGATCGATGGTCAGTTTGCAACTGAATTGCGTCTGGCTGCCGTCCACCGTGATGCGTCCCATGACGGGAACCGTCCCGTCTTTTTTCACTACCTGACGTTTGAGGTAGTAAATAACTGAAAATGTACTCTTCATCGTCCTTAATTTTTTTTGTTCAAAATTAGTTGGTGAAGAGCCCTCCTCTGATACGCAAATTGCGGAAGAACGGCGCAATCTTTTTTCGTTACCGGATTTTTTGCGTGAGTTGTCAGTAACTCACTAATCCTTAAAGCCTTGTTTCGTTATTCGTGTCCATTTCGTCACCTATTGGGCGTGGTTACGAACAAGTAACGTAGCTCCGTCTTGATTTGGCTTCGGCGTGGATTGTAATGGCTCTCGGAATAATTGGCAGCATAAATGAAACCCCTGTAAATCAAATCCATTACCATATTCTTCCGCATTTCACTTTTTTGTAGTAACTTTGCATTTTAAAACCAAGATATATATTTATGCCTCTGCACAATAAAAAAGATCACATGGACTGTGTATATTATGCGACGGATGAAAGCGCGTTGTTTCGACAATATCGTTTGTCCGATAGTACGGATATTTCGGATATAAACGAAAGTCATAGTGTGCTTCTTTATCTTGCGGAAGGTTGTCTCCAGATTACATTGGGAAATTTTACGTCGCGCACCATTGAACACGGTATGTTGGTGTTTCTGCCGAAAAATATAGGCTTCACCGGACAAACTATCGGTTCAAGTTATTTTATTGCCAGTTTTTTTGCTGGGCGATTGCCTCTTTGCAACAAATACGATTTAGTCGATCTGCAATACCAGGTGCGTCAGCGTAATGGTAGGCATCTCCCCCCCCCTCCCGACAATTTCCGCAATTAGCAGTTTGTGAGGAACTTGTTGCTTTTTATTCTGATCTTTCCCACAATCTCGACGAAGGGCTAAACTGTCTTCATTTTCATCGGCTAAAACAAGAGGAATTGTGTATTCTTCTACGTGGTTATTATAGCCTGGAAGACCTTTATATATTATTGAAATCCGTTATTGGAAGCAGCGATAATTTTAAAGATTTTGTACTTGAAAATTATCAACATGTCAATGACGTGAGTGATTTTGCGTTGTTGGCTCATATGAGTGTACGCAATTTTCAGCGTAAATTCAAAGAAGAATTTAAGTGGCCGGTACGCGAGTGGCTCAACGAACGTCGTGCCGAACGTATCCTGCGTGATATTCGGAATACTGATAAAAGCATTGCGGAAATTGCTACAAGCTATGGTTTTGCCACTGCATCCTATTTCACGGTATTCTGCAAACAATATTTTGGTATGACACCTTCGGAATTGAGGCGGAGATCGAAACAGACAGCCACGAAATGTAGGGAGTAAAAATACAAAATGAGCGAATTCCTGTCAGCATTTCGCTTGAAGAATGATTCTGGAAGGTATGAAAAACAACTTTACAAGGTATGCGAATAAATAGATTGATGTTATTTATGTTACTGCTTGGGTATTGTCATATCGGTTGCGGGCAGGAACAAGTGTTGGTTGATACCCTGAACGTTCAGGTTTATTTCCGTCAGGGTTATTCGATTTTGGAATTTGATTATCGGGACAACGCAAAACGTTTGGCTGCTTTCGTGGACAGTGTTCGGACCTTGCAGGGGAGTGCCTCGTGTCGTGTGAAAACCTTCCGAATTGTGGGAACAGCCTCTCCGGAAGGCGTCAGCGTGTTAAACAAACGCTTATCGGAAAATCGAGCGAAGAACCTTGTAGCCTGGATTGAGGAGTATATTTCGCTTGAAGGAGCTACCCTCGACATTCAGGCTTTGGGTATCGACTGGGAAAGGTTGGAAAGACAGGTCGTAGCTTCGGACATGCCGTATCGAGACGAAGTGTTGGAAATTCTGCGCAATACCCCTGTCTGGGTAATTCGGGACGGTAAAGTCGTAGATAGCCGTAACAGGCAGTTGGGGATGCTTCGTGGCGGTCGCGCGTGGAGGTATATGGAGGAGTATTTCTTTCCTGAACTGCGGAGTGCCGGTGTGCGTTTGGTCTGCGAGATGGAATGTCCCGCATCCGCTTCGCAGCCGGAACCGGCGCCTCAACCTGAGCCTGAACCTGAACCCGAACCCGAACCCGAATCCGAACCCGAACCCGAATCCGAACCGGTCGTAGAATCAGCCTCCGTTCCCGTCGAAATTCCAGTGCAACCGGAATCGCCGGCCTGCAAGCCGTTCTACATGTCGCTGAAAACGAATCTGCTCTACGATGCGGCCTTGGTTTCTAACATCGGTGCAGAATTCTATCTCGGGAAGGGTTGGAGTGTCGGTGCCAACTGGATGTATGCTTGGTGGAACAGCAACAAACGTCATAATTACTGGCGCATCTACGGCGGCGAATTGGACATCCGAAAATATTTCGGGCGCCGTGCCCAGACCAAACCGCTTACGGGACACCACCTCGGCATCTACGGTCAGGCTTTCACCTACGACTTCGAGACCGGGCACAAAGGTTACATAGGCGGCAAGCCGGGCGGCACGTTGTGGGACAAACTTAACTATGCGATAGGTGTCGAGTACGGTTACTCGCTTCCCATTTCCCGTCGTTTAAACCTCGATTTCACGCTTGGCGTGGGTTACTGGGGTGGAGAGTACCACGAATATATTCCCTCCGACGGCCACTACGTATGGCAATCGACCAAGCAACGTCATTGGTTCGGGCCCACGAAGGCGGAGGTGTCGTTGATTTGGCTGATCGGTCGCGGGAACTACAATGAAAAGAAAGGAGGCAAACGATGAAAAAGTTGTTCATATATCTGTTTGCAGCGCTTGCAGTCGCTTCGTGCGAACATAAAGACTTGTGTTACGACCACTCGCATACGATCGACGTAGAGGTGGTTTTCGATTGGCGGAATGCTTCCGAGGCAGCTCCTGAATCTATGTCGCTCTACCTGTTCCCGACAAACGGAGGAGAGGCACTGCGCTATGAGTTCACCGATTGCGGGGGCGGTACGATCCGGGTGCCCGTCGGAAACTACGGGGCGCTCTGCCTGAATAGCGACACGGAGAATGTCACTTATCGCAATACGGATCAAAAGACGACTTTCGAAGTATCTACTCGTACGACCGATCTGTTGTCCGGCCTTTCCGCTTTGGGTGTGCGGTCCGACGGTGTTCCTCGTGCTGACGGTACGGAAACCGAGCGTGTGGCGTTACCCCCGGATGAGCTTTGGAGCGATTGTACGGAGGGGATCGAGTTGAAGCAGACGGCTGCGGCCCAGACGATCGTGCTTTATCCGGAGCTATCGGTTTGCAGATATACGGTCGAAATTCGCAATGCGGAGAATCTGAAATACGTATCGGGTATCAGCGGCTCGTTGTCGAGCCTGGCGGGAGGCTTGCTGCCGGGTGTAGGCTACGATGCGATCAGCGAGGAGTGCGTCACGATACCGTTTGACGCCGCCGTATCTGCCGACAAGACGCTCGTTACCGGGAGCTTGCTCGCTTTCGGACATTGTGCTGCGACTCAGAACGCACATCAACTGACCATCTATGCGGTTTTGGCGGACGAGAGCAAGTGGTATTACACCTATGACGTGACGGATCAAATCCATTCGGCTCCCGATCAGCGTAATGTGCATATCGTTTTGGACGGGCTTCCGTTGCCCAAACCTATCGTCAATGGCGGTGGTTTCCAGCCTTCGGTGGATGAGTGGCAAAGTGTGGATGTCGATATCGAGATGTAAAATGTTAATGATCTTCCCGATTTTATGGGGGGGGAATTTGCATAGATCAATGTTAAACCTTTTAATTAATTCACTGATGAAAAAACAATTATTTTTAGTGGTCGTGGCGGCTCTTGCCATGGCATCGTGCTCGAAGGACGAATCGACGGGCATCAACAATGGCAACGCGATCGATTTCCGTGCAGCCATGCAGACTCGTGCTTCGGAAACGACGACGGCTAACATCACGAACTTTTTCGTGACGGCACTCGACAAGAACAACGCCAACTATTTCTCCGATGCGGAGTTTACCAAAGATGGCGCTTTCTTCACTTCTACTCCGGCCTACTATTGGCCCAGCGACGGCAGCAACCTTTCGTTCTTCGCTTACTCTCCTTCGGCTGCGGACTTGGGTGCTACCGTGACGATTAATTCGACGACCAAGACGCTCGCTGATTTCGAGCCCGCAACGACGATCGCCGACCAGAAGGATTTCATCACCGCCACTGCTACGGGCAGCAAAACCGATGAGGCGGCAGGTGTCGCCCTGACGTTCGGGCACCGACTTTCCCAGATCGAGATCAAGGCTAAAAACACGAACGACGGTTATGTTTATAAGGTTCAGGGCGTGCGTATCGGACAGCCGGTTTCGAAGGCGACGTTCGATTTCGGAACTACCTCCTGGCAGTTGGGATCGGTAAAGACTAATTATGAAGCGACCTATGCGGGTAGCGAAAAGACGCTGACCGGTACGGCCGCATCGATTATGGCGGTGGAAGACGACAATGCGATGCTCATTCCGCAGCAGCTTATAGCCTGGACTCCCGACACGGACAAGACCAATACCAACAAAGGTGCATATCTGGCCGTGAAGGTCAATATTACGACCAAGGACGGTGCCCGTGTCTATCCTTCTGTCGGCGAATATGACTGGGTCGCAGTAGCTGTCAATACCAAGTGGGAGCCCGGTCAGAAGTACGTTTATACGCTGGATTTCTCGAATGGTGCCGGTAAGGTCGATCCCGAAAAGCCCATGCCGGGTCCGACAGATCCGTTCAAACCGGGCGAGGATGTATTGGGCAGTGCCATTAAATTTACGGTTACGGTAACTCCGTGGACGTCGGCTTCGGAGAATGTTCCGATGTAATCGATAAATTAGGATCGGGCGGGGTTGGACCGCAAAGACTTGCCGTATGTCCGAAGGTGTAGTGTACGGCAGGCGAGGGGAGGAAGGCCTCCGGCCCTCCTCTGTCCCTTCCCGATCACTTGAGGTAGCCGCAGAGCTACCGTTCGGCTCGGCCGAAAAACGCGTGAATTATATAATGTCAATGTAAATTATGAAACAGATTCTTGCAACTTTCCCGTTACGCAATTTTCTGCGGGTATTTGCTCTGGTGGCAGCCGTGTCTGCGACCTCCTGTTCGAAAGACCCGGCAGTGGATGGAGAACTGCACGGTGATATGCTTCGTTTCGCAGTCGCCGAAGCGGACGGCTGGAATACGCAGTTGCGATGCGGTGCTGCCGGGTCGGAAGAGAAGAGCGCTGCCTCTCCGGAAAACGTCGCGGAAGTATTTTCGCTCCGGGGAGAAAACCCTGCGGACACGCTGTTCCTGCACGCTTCGGTCGCCGACGGAATCGCCGCACCGTACCCGAATGTGCAAACCGACCGATTGCAGACGCGTGCCACGCCCGTCGAAACGGGGACCTTTTACGATTCGTTCGGCGTATTGGCTTCGGTTTATACGGGGACTTGGAGCGAGGATTCCTGCTTGCCGGATTATATGTACGATGTCGAGGTGACCGAAGCATCGTCCTGGACGACCTCCTATTACTGGCCCGGTGCCGGACGCAACATCCGTTTCTTCGCTTACGCGCCCTACGGCGGCCAGGGGATCGTTCTCTCGGATAAGACGTCGGCCGGTACTCCGTCGATCACCTATACGGTCCCGACAAACGTCGCCGACCAGCAGGATTTGCTGGTCGCTGCTACCTCCGGGATGGCCGGCAATACCGCTGCGGCGGCTCCGTTGAGTTTCGCTCACGCGCTCACTGCCGTACGCTTCACTACGGGCGACGATATGATGTCCGGGCGCATTACGAAAATCACGCTCAAGGGCGTTTACGGTTCCGGTTCGCATACGATGGGTTCCGATTCGTGGAATGGTTACGGCGCTACGACAGACTTTTCGCAGACACTTGCGGCTACTGTGGACGGGTCTGCGGACCAGGAGATCACTCCTGTCGCAGCGACCTTCATGATGTTGCCGCAGACGCTTCCGTCGGGCGCTTCGATCGAGGTCGTCTATACGGACGACCTGACTTCGACACAACGAACTTTAACCGCCTCTATCGCAGGCAGCCAATGGCCGATGGGCAGAACCGTCACTTACCGGATTTCGACGTCGAGCATCGTAATCACTCCGACTTTTACCGTGATGGCTCCGGCCGATTTTACCTATGCCGGAGGCAGCGAAAATTATTCGGTGACCAGCTATGCCGCCGTTTCCCGTCCGGGCGATGCTACGCGAACCGTTCCGGTGGCCTGGACCGCCGAATTTGTCGAGGATGACGGCAGCGGGGGCTACAACGTGATCGCCCGTCCGGAATGGCTCACAGCTTTTACCGCGAGCGGCAACGGCGGTACGTCGGCCACGTCGTTCTCGGCTACGATTGCGGCTCAAACGGGTGTCACTTCCAATTCGCATAACGAAACTTTGAAAATGGCAGCTTCTGTCAGCGGCACGTACGATCTTTCGACCTCCGGTGGCACGACCGCGATGCGGACCGCCAACTGTTACGTCATCAACGCCCCGGGACAGTACTCCCTGCCGTTGGTCTATGGTAACGCTATCAAGGACGGCGGTACGAACGCTTCGGCCTACACTTCGCAGTCCAGCGAAACATCCGTATTGAAGACCTTCGTAAACCATCTCGATGCGGCTATCACCGATCCCTATATCTATAACAATGCGGGGTGTACGCCCCTGGATGCCGTACTCGTTTGGCAGGACGAGGAAAATCTGGTGACGAATGTCCGGCTTTCGTCCGACAAGCACAGCCTGACCTTCGACGTGCCGCAAGCGACGATCAAGCAGGGCAACGCTATCGTGGCCGTGCGTGACACGGACAGCCGTATCATGTGGAGCTGGCATATCTGGGTGACGGACTACGAGCTGGGCAGCGATGTCAGGACCGTGACCAACTACCAGGGTATAGCGTATAAAATGATGCCGGTCAATATCGGCTGGTGCGATGCGGAAACCACCGCCTACGACGCCCGCAGCGTGAAGGTTCGCTTCACGCAGGCGGAGACCGGTGCCATGCAGGTCATAACGCTCACCCAGGCATCGCATTCGGTCGTAAATTTCGGTAACCAGCCTTATTTCCAGTTCGGACGCAAGGACCCGATGTTGGCCGGTATTCGCAACGCTTCCGGCTCCCCAGTCGATAAGGGCTGCTATTCCGACGGCTATGCGTTCGACAAATCGGGAACCGGCAAGGTCGCCATCGGCGTTTCCATCCAGCATCCGCATATATTCTACAATTACGGCAGTTCATCGATCTACGATTGGTGCGCCACGTCCTATTCCAATCTTTGGAGCGGCGACAATACGGTGACGACGGCTAACGACAATGCGGTGGTTAAGACGATTTACGATCCTTCGCCCGTCGGCTACCATCTGCCTTCGTCGAACGCCTTTACGGGCTTTACGTATAACGGCAGCAATGTTTCCGGGTCTTCTTACTTCGGCTCCCGATTCAATTCGCCCTATACCTCCACCACCGATTTTACCGATAATTTCGGTTGGGAGTTTTATTGTAACAAGATGACGGGCGAGGGGAGCTACGACACTGCGGGCGGTACGATCTTCTTTCCGGCTTCGGGCTATCGCAGCTACTCGGCGGGCACGGTGAACAACGTCGGCAGCCTCGGCTACTTCTGGTCGGCCGTGCCGTACTCGACGAGCTACGGCCGTAGCCTGAGCTTCCGCTCGTCGTACATCTACCCGCTGAGCATCAACTACCGCTCCGACGGCTTCGTGGTGCGTCCCGTCCAAGAATAGGCGCGAAGCGACCATCCGATTCATTGGATTGATTTCCTGCTGTTCGCAGCCGCAGGGTTTTATCCTTCGGATCACGCTGCACCGCAGCAATATCACCTTTCTGCATGGGTTTACGATCTGTCTCTTATACACATCTCCGAGCCCACGAGACCGGAGCCTATCT
>ENA-OYXH01001022-OYXH01001022.1-human-gut-metagenome-genome-assembly--contig:-NODE-1022-length-8483-cov-4.816089_pt1 | contig 8483 bp, 8 predicted proteins | sample MGYA00244844_ERZ653420 | MGnify/ENA primary metagenome ERZ653420 (study PRJEB26926, sample SAMN06164998) | human gut metagenome | biome: ENVO:00009003; feature: ENVO:2100002; material: ENVO:00002003... | reverse complement strand
TAATCTTATATTTTTAACAGTAATTATTTTATGATAATGATATGACAATTCCTATGCCAAAAGAATATTACTTCTAATTATCAGCTGGTTAGTATTTCCCCAATTGTATAGAAAATGGAAAAAATCCTCATATAATGTGGTTTGATGTGGAATGTTTCTACATTTATAAATATCGGTAGAAATCCTGCTGATTTTGTGTGTAAAACCAAAATCTGTTGCACATTAATTTCTGTAGCAGGCTTTTTTGTTTTACAAAAATAAGAGGCTGTTTCAAGTTCTTTTTTTAAGATAACCTCTTATGGCTTATCTGATAGTGGGCATAAATACAATGTTAATAGTTATATTCTTTGTCACTGCTGAAAAAGCATTGGAATATAAACAGGCGGCTGTAAAAATGCTAACCAGTCTGAGTTCTGACAAATACCAGTGTGGTGAAAGTAAACCTGCTTTCCTGCTTCATTCCACAGGACACTTGCCTGCCGAATCAGAGATTGATGCATCCATCATTTATGCTGATTATTATTATATGGAGGCACTTCTCCGCCTGAAAAGGCTGACGGAGAATAAACCGGTCATTGACGAATAATAGATTGTTCAGGGAAGTATAAGTATATAGAGATCTGTAGTCTCCTTATAGGTGGATTATTTATGATAAGTATATCCCGTTTGCATCAGTAGGTGAAAACGGGATATACTGTTTTACAGCAGGTAACTAAAGCTTTTAGTTTACTTTAACTATGAAAATTAGTTTTATAACTAAAAGTTTTAGTTCTTTGTGATAATCAAAAGAAAGATTATGAAAATGTTGACAGCAAAGGAAGAAGAAATTATGGGTTATTTTTGGGAAAAAGGCCCGTTGTTTGTAAAACAGTTACTTGATTTTTATGATGAACCGCGTCCACATTTCAATACTCTGTCTACCATTGTGAGAGGATTGGAGGAAAAGGGGTTTCTCAGTCATGAGGTATTTGGAAATACCTATCAGTATTATGCGGTGGTAAGCTGTGATGATTTTAAGAAGAAGACGTTGAAAGGGGTTATCAGTAAATATTTCAATAACTCTTATTTAGGAGCGGTTTCTTCACTGGTGAAAGAGGAGGAGATTTCTTTGGATGAATTGAAGCAGCTTATCCGGGATGTGGAAAAGGCGCATGAATAATCCGGATAAAGAGAATAATTAAAAATACATACTATGGGAGCATTTTTTGTATATATTGTAAAGTCGGCAGTCTGTCTGGCGGTATTTTATTTATTTTACCGCCTGTTGCTGAGCCGTGAAACATTCCATCGTTTTAACCGTATTGCTTTGTTGGGAATACTGATATTGTCCTGTGCCATTCCCTTTGTGGAAGTGACCATGAAAGAACCGATGGAAGTCAGCCAACAATTGCTGACTTGGGAAGAACTGCTACTTATGGCTAATCTTAATCGGACTGCTACTATAGAAACTGCTCCCGAATCTGTCATTACATGGCGTGAAGCGCTGCTGATGGTTTATTTGTTGGGTATTGTATTCTTCTTTTTACGTAATGTATGGTCGCTGACCCGTATGTTGAGGCTGATAAAGGGTAGCACCCTTGTCCGTCAGGAAAATGGTATTACGCTGATAACCCACCAAAAAGAAATCGCTCCGTTCAGTTGGATGAAGTTTGTAGTGATCTCTGAGAAAGACCTGAAGGAAAACGGTGAGGAAATACTGACGCATGAATATGCCCATATACGGAAGAGACATTCCATAGATTTACTTATAGCGGATATCTGCATCTTTTTCCAATGGTTCAATCCTGCCTCCTGGTTATTGAAACAGGAACTACAGAACATACACGAGTTCGAAGCGGACGAAAGCGTGATTGCACAAGGTATTGATGCAAAGAAATATCAGTTGTTATTAATAAAAAAAGCTGTTGGCACAAGGCTCTACTCTATGGCCAACAGCTTTAATCACAGTAAACTTAAAAAACGTATCACTATGATGTTAAAAGAAAAATCAAGCCCGTGGGCACGTTTGAAGTATCTTTATGTACTTCCGGTAGCTGCCATTGCAGTGACAGCTTTTGCCCGTCCCGAAGTCTCCGATAAAGTGGAGAAGATTTCAAGCGTCAAAGTTAACGATTTGGCTGCAATTGTAGAAACAAAAGTGGCGGAAAGTGCAGGTGACACTACGAAGCCTGCCGATGTGAAGTATGTACCGGCGGAAGTCCGCAAGCGGTTGAAGGGAACTCTGGTCTTCGAGGTGGCAGAGGAGATGCCGGAATTTCCTGGAGGTGGAATGAGTGCTCTTATGAGTTATCTGAAAGACAATATGCGCTATCCGGCATCTGCCAAAGAGAAAGGTACGCAAGGGCGTGTGACTGTCCAATTTGTGGTGGATAAAGATGGAAGTATCAAGGAACCGAAACTTCTCCGTTCTGTAGATAAGGATATGGATGCTGAAGCGTTGCGTTTGATAAGTAATATGCCGAAGTGGAAACCAGGGAGACAGAAGGGGCAGCCGGTGGCGGTGAAATATACGGTTCCGGTGATGTTCAGTTTGGATGATGACAAACTTGAGAAAACTTCTTCTGCCAATGGTATTACAGTTGAAGGATATGCAGGTAATGGGAAAGAACCACTGTATATTGTGGATGGAAAAGAGGTGACGCCATCTGTCATGAGTGCATTGGATCCTAATAAGATAGAGCGTGTAACGGTTTTGAAAGATAAATCTGCCACGGAATTATATGGAGAAAAGGGAAAGAATGGTGTTCTTTTGATAACCTTGAAACAAGGAACTCCAGGTATAGTTATCCGTCGGGATAAAGAGGTGACAGAGAACGCTAAAGTACAGCATAACGGTAGTCTTGATTTAACGAAGACTATTTATATTGATGGAGAAAAGGTTGATTTGGGTACTAAAACTATCGATGATTTAATACCTGCGGAGAATATTGAGAGCATTGAGGTGAAGAAAGAGGCAGGTGGAAAAGGTGAGATTTACATTGCTACTAAAAAAACTAAAGCTGTAGAAAAGACTTCCGTTCAAGGTAATATGAAAGTGGAAGGCAAAGTGGTGGATGAGCAGGGCGAGCCTATTATTGGTGCGGCTGTTCTGATAGAAGGTACCACTACGGGAAGCGTTACCGATGTCAATGGTAATTTTGTCCTTTCTGTACCTTCTAAGGATGCTGTATTGGTTGCTTCGTATATAGGCATGGCTACCGGCAAAGTGAAGGCACGACCCAAGCTTACGATTACACTAAAAAATGAATAGTCTCTAACAACTATGATAAAGAAAATTCTCTCTTTGTTTCTAATTCTGATAGCTGTGGGGGCAGGGCTTTGCTCTGCCCAGACAGCCGGTAAGAAATATTATTTGGTGGACGGGCTTTTCTTCGAAGGCATGCCGCCTTGTGTGAGTTCGGACAATGTGGCAACCTTCATTACACATGAGGACGGCGTGGGACACGAGGTTACGGAACTCCGTTTGCGCAAAGGCTTTGCGCTGCCTGAGGATGTAAGAAAATACGCCACTCCTGCCGAAGAGGTCCTTGGTGCGGAAGCCTTCTTGATGAGTTACCGCGGAGGGATGGGGAAGAAATGGCCGATAAGCGGTGCCGTGCAGACTTTGAAGAAGGAAGAATGGATAGGGAAGGCTTTCCCGGATTTTAAAGTGAAAGATACGGAAGGGAAGGAGTGGAGCAATACCGATGTGACGGGACGTCCTATGGTCCTGAACTTCTGGTATACCGGCTGTGGTCCTTGTATCCGTGAAATGCCGGAGCTGAACAAATGGATGGAAGTCTATCCTGATGTAACCTATCTTGCTACGACTTTTGACAGTGCTGCACAAATAAAGAAAATTGTAGAGAGCCGTCCTTTTCTCTTTACCCAGATAGCCGATGACTTGTTTTTCTTCGAGACCTTTCATGTGAGCGGTATGCCGGTCACTATACTGGTGGATAAGAAAGGCATTATCCGCCATATAGAACAAGGTACTGGAACTGCGAAACTTCGGTATATGCAGGATAAGTTGCAGAAACTTGTCAGCGAATAATTCTTTCTTGATGAATAGGGGATAAGGATTTCAGAGGATTTCTTTTGCTCTTTCACAGATTATCATACCTTTGCGAATATAAATCTAAGGAAGGGGAAGGTTATGATAAAACATCTTTTTTTAATATTGGGACTGCTTGCGGCACTCACTGCTGAGCCGGTTCTGGCTTGTACATCTGCCGTCGTTTCTGGAAAGGTTACTCCTGACGGCCGTCCGTTGCTATGGAAAAACCGTGATACGGACTATCTGCGAAATCATGTTGCTTATATAAAAGGGGAGAAGTATAACTTCATTGCCGATGTGAATAGTGCTAACTTTCCTGCCTTGAAAGAGGCATGGATGGGTACAAACTCCGTTGGTTTTGCCTTGATGAACACCCAATCCTACAATCTGGTGGAAGTGAAAGATGGGGAAGAACGGGGGGCAGCCAACGGGAGGATTATCTACCGTGCTTTGGAGGTTTGTGCCACGGTGGAGGACTTCTGCCATTTTCTTGATACCATCACCAAGCCCAGCCTGATAGAAGCCAATTTTGGCGTGATTGATGCCAAAGGCGGTGCCGCCATGTTTGAGGTGGATTACTATAAATATACGATGTATGATGCCAATGATCCGAAGGATGCTCCTTACGGTTACATTGCCCGTACGAACTTTTCTTTTGCCGGTGAGGTGAACCGGGGAGCGGGTTATGTACGCTATATGGAGGCAGACCGGGTACTGATGAGAGCTTCTGCAATGGGGGGAATTACGCCACAGGGTATCTTCAATGATCTTTCACGTTCGTTTCGCAATGGCATGCTCGATATTGATTTGAGGAGCGGGAAGTTTAATCGCCCGCAAGGTTCCGGTTGGTTTGTCGACCAGGATTTTATTCCCCGTAACAGCACTTCTTGTTCCATTGTGGTGCAGGGCGTAAAACCGGGTGAGAAGGCGGAACTTACTACGATGTGGACAATGCTGGGATATCCTCCTACGGGCATTGCCGTGCCACTTTGGGTGAAGGATGCGGATAAATTTCTGCTTTCGATGGTATGTTGGGACAAGGCGTGTGCTGCCGCTCCGCTCAGTGATTGGTCACTCCGGCTTTCCAATAATGTCTTCTGTTACAATCAGGGGATGGGAACCAATCGTTATCTGAATTGGGAAAAACTGTACAATATGGAGAATAACGGCTATATGCAACAGCTTGTTCCGGTGGAGGCGGAGGTGTTTCGCCGTACATGCCCATTGTTGGACAGTTGGAGACAGCAAGGAAGCATTGATTCTCAAGAAATGCAGAAGCTTTATCAAGATGTGGAAGCACTTGTCCGAAAGGCTTATACGCCTTTGATGGAGCAATGACAGTATTCCAGTATTTCCCTTTCCTGCTCCGGGTGGAACCAGCGGATTTCCTCGTCCCGTTTGAACCAGGTCATTTGCTTACGGGAATAGATGCGTGAGTTCTGCTTTATCTTCTCAATGGCAAAGGGTAATGTCCATTCGCCGTCCAGGTACTTGAATATTTCTTTGTAGCCTACTGTATTCAGGGAATTTAGACTTTTATGCGGATAGACCATGCGCGCTTCTTCCACCAAACCCTCTTCCACCATTTGGTCCACCCGGCAGTTGATGCGTTCATAAAGCTCTTCCCGGTCACGCGTTAATCCTATTTTGATAATACGGAAGGGGCGTTCTTTCTTTTGTTGGGTGCGGAAGGAAGTGTAGGTCTTGCCCGTCATATAGCAGATTTCCAAAGCATGGACTACGCGTTTTGGGTTTTTCAAATCTACTATTTTGTAATATTCCGGGTCCAACAGCTTAAGTTCCGCACAAAGTCTTTCCAGACCTTCTGTTTCGTATTTGTGCAGCATGAGCTGGCGTGTATCGGCATCTACGGTCGGAATGTCGTCAATGCCTTTACAGACTGCATCTACATACATCATTGAGCCTCCGGTCAGCAGTATGGTGTTATGCTTTGTAAACAAGTCTTCCAGCAGCTTCATCACTTCCGCTTCGTATTGGGCGGCACTGTAATAGTCTGTCAGCTTTAGGGTACCGACGAAGTGATGCTGTACCCGTTGCAGCTGCTCCGGTGTAGGGGCAGCCGTGCCTATCTTTAAATCTGCATAGAGTTGTCTCGAATCGGCCGAGACGATACAAGTATGGAAATGTTCTGCCAATCGGAGGCTTAATTCTGTTTTGCCTACTCCGGTGGGGCCGATAAGTACGATTAGGGTGTGCATGCGGGTATAAAATTCAGGCGCGAACCATAACAATCCGCGCCTTTCTGAAGGGGAATAATGTCTGTTTAATATTTTTCTTCTTCGAAGGAGTTCCCGGCTTCGTCCAAACCGCCGAAACCCTCTTTGTCGAAATCTTCCATATCGAAGTCTTGGTCGCCGTAAAAGTTTTCGTCCAAATCCAGGGAACCGCCGGCAGCTGCCATTTCTTCAAAGTCAACGGTCTGCTTGGGAGCTTCACCCGCTTTCTTGGTGCATTTGGCGCCTTTCATTTCTTTTCCGGTAATGATTTCAGAAAGCTCGATGAAGAAGCAGCGTTCAGTCATATAATCGAATACATAGAGAAGTTTCTGCTTCTCGTCTTCAACCAGTTCGCTCAGCTGGGTCTCTTTCATCACCCAACTGTCCATTTCCGGATTGTCGTCCATTTCTTCCAGCGTAATTTCTTTCTCTTTTTCCCAGTCATCATCGCAAATGAAGAAAGAAGTCATCTGGTCGTTGGTGTAGCCTGCCGACTTTAGAATCGCTTCATGGAAGTCATAAAAGGTAGCTTCCGGGTCTATCTGTATTTCTCTGACAAAATCGTCCACCTCATCAGAGATGATTGTAAATCTGTAGATCATGATGATTTATAATTTATGATTTCTGACTTCTGATTTTGTGTAAATCATACGTTTTTCATTTTCCTGCGGGGATAATGCCGCGGGCTGATTCACGTATAAAGTTTACGATATAGCTTATTTCCGGTGTCATTTCCATTTCATCCTCGATTTTCTTCAAGGCATCCGTATTGTTCAGACCGCCTTGATAGATAATACGATAGGCATCATGGATTTTCTCGATGGTCTCGTTGGAGAAGCCACGGCGGCGTAACCCTACCACATTGATTCCCGCATAGCAGATAGGCTCGCGTCCGGCAATGATGTACGGCGGGATGTCCTTGCTGAAACGGCAGCCGCCCTGTATCATACCATAACCGCCCACATGGCAGAATTGGTGCATCAGTACATTGGCGCTGATGATGGAATAATCGTCGATGACAATTTCACCCGCCATTTTTGTAGAGTTGCCAATGATACAGCCGTTGCCTATCAGGGCATCGTGCGCCACGTGCACACTTTCCATTAGGAGATTGTTATTGCCGACGATGGTTCTGCCTTTGGCAGCTGTACCGCGGTTGACAGTTACGTTTTCACGTATGATATTGTTGTCTCCGATTTCAGCAGTGCTTTCCTCCCCTCTGAACTTTAAATCCTGGGGAATGGCACCGATAACGGCTCCCGGGAAAATGGTGTTTCCATTACCGATGCGTGCACCGTACAGAATGTTGGCGTTTGCCATAATCTTGTTGTTATCACCGATTACCACATTCTTGTCAATGAAAACAAAAGGAGCAATCTCTACGTTTTCCCCGATTTTAGCTTCGGGATGAATATACGCTAAGGGACTTATCATATTATTTACGATTTAGCTATTTACGATTTACGATTGAGAATACTTGCGATTTACTGTATATACGATTTTATCCGAATGTGATAATTCTCACGAGTAATTTGAATCGTAAATCGTAAATAGTCTAATCGTAAATTTTATTATTTGTTCTTAACTATTTGTGCCATAAACTCTGCTTCGCAGACCACCTTTTCGCCTACGAACACATAACCTTTCATGGTGGAGATGCCGCGGCGTATGGGGGCCATCAGCTCTACACGGAAGATGAGCGTGTCTCCCGGTACCACTTTCTGGCGGAATTTCACACCGTCAATCTTCATGAAGTAGGTGGAGTAACGTTCCGGTTCGTCCACTGAATTCAGTACAAGCAAACCTCCCGTCTGTGCCATTGCCTCTATCTGCAACACACCGGGCATTACGGGTTCCTGCGGGAAGTGTCCCTGAAAGAAAGGTTCGTTGGAAGTTACGTTCTTGACACCTACAATGTAGTTGGCACCTATTTCTATGACTTTGTCCACCAATTGCATCGGGTAACGGTGAGGCAGAAGTTCGCGGATGCGGTTTACATCCATAATCGGTTCGCGGTTGCAGTCGTAGGTAGGGGCTTGTATTTCGTGCAAACGGATTTCCTTGCGCATCTGGCGGGCGAACTTATTGTTGATAGTGTGTCCCGGGCGGGTAGCGATGATACGGCCCTTGATGGGCTTGCCTATCAAGGCCAGGTCACCGATGACATCAAGTAACTTGTGGCGGGCGCATTCATTGGGCCACACCAAAGG
>ENA-OYXH01001007-OYXH01001007.1-human-gut-metagenome-genome-assembly--contig:-NODE-1007-length-8626-cov-4.471474_pt1 | contig 8626 bp, 8 predicted proteins | sample MGYA00244844_ERZ653420 | MGnify/ENA primary metagenome ERZ653420 (study PRJEB26926, sample SAMN06164998) | human gut metagenome | biome: ENVO:00009003; feature: ENVO:2100002; material: ENVO:00002003... | reverse complement strand
ATCTACACTTATGCGATCGTCGGCAGCGTCAGATGTGTATAAGAGACAGATTTAGGACTGCCCATAAGTGCAAATCCGAGCGTTGACTTGCCTGCACCGTTAGGACCCATAAGCACATGCGTTTCACCTTTGTTTATACTAAGATTTATATCGTGCAGAATTTCCTTTTCCTCTACACTTACAGTCAAACCGTTTACATCAAGTAATTTGTCTGCCATTTCATAATCCCACCTTGTTATATTATCAACCCACCAAAGGAGTGGATAATTAAAATATAACCTTTTCAACCCATTTTGTCAATGGGTTGGTATTGCATTTTTATCATTTTTTGTATATAATCAAGGTATATAAGCAAAACAGGCTTACAAAATATGCAAGCCTTGCCAAAAGGGGATAATTTTATGCTGATTTCAAGTAAAGGTCGTTACACGCTGTATGTGCTTGTCGATCTGGCAAAAAACGGGCAGAACAGATACATTCCGCTCAAAGAAATTGCAGAAAGACAGAATATTTCCAAAAAATATATGGAAGGCATACTCAAAACCCTTGTTGACCGCAATCTGCTTGAGGGCGTAAAAGGAAAGGGCGGCGGCTATAAGCTGACCAAAGAACCAAAAGATTATTCACTCGGTGAAATTCTCAGGCTTACGGAGGGCGACCTTGCGTCTGTCCCATGCACTTCAAAAACTCACGAACATTGCAATCATATGGAATCGTGTCCCTCACATCCTATCTGGCAACAGCTTGACAATTTAATCAACAATTACCTTGACAGTGTAACTCTTGCAAATTTACTTAATAATGAATAAAATAAATACGCACAACCTCTTTGCTTTTGTGAAGATAATGTGCTATAATAACAATAGACAGATATAATTTAAGTTATTTTTGCACAAATTAAGCTGTCACTACGAATCTATCAGCAAAAGCAGGTGATTTTATGGCATTCGATACATTTGACGAGGGTATTAATCCCGGTGGAATGAGAAGCAAAAACGAAATTAAAACCTTGATATGTTATTTGTATAACTCTGTAAAGGAAAATATAGACAAAGGAATTGTCATACAGGCAATTCTAAAGCAGGGACTTGCCAATTATTTTGAAACAAGTTCCGCCTTTGACGACCTTGTTACAAACGGTAACCTTGTGCCTGCCGATGATGAACACAAAACATATGCGCTTACGGAAAACGGTGTTGAAATTGCAAAACAGCTTGACAGCATTCTTCCGTACTCTATCAAAGAAAAGGCATACGCTTGTGCGGTTAAGCTCCTTGCCGTAAAGAAAAATGAGATTGAAAACAAGGTCGATATTGTAAAAAGTTCAAACGGATTTACTGTTAAATGTTCTGTATCCGGCGGTGATATGGATTTAATGAAGCTTGATGTTTATGCTCCCGAAATGGAACAGGCTCTTATTCTCAAAAAAAATTTTCTTGACAATCCGAAAAAAGCGTACAAAATTATGCTTGCACTCCTGACCAAAGATAAAGAAACCGTCGGTGAGGCTCTTGAGGAACTTTACGGCATTGTATAAAATTTCATACAAACAATTAAGGGGCTGTCGATGTGACCGCCCCTTCTGTGATTATTCAGAAAAAAAGATTAAGACCGAGCATAAGCGTTACTCCGGGTATTCCTCCTATTATTGATACCAAAAGCGATAAAAGGCTTATGGGCAAAGTTACGCCCGTAAAAGCTCCCGTCAGATTGACCGCAAACAATGTTGCCGCTCCCAAAGTCATTGAAAGCAGAGAGCGTTTGAACGGGTGCTTGTTTTTGCCGAGAAAGTGCAAGATTGCGAAAGTTATAAATGTTACAAAAATAATCAGACATATTCCCCACCAAGGCATTTTTAACAACTCCATATAAAAAGTAAAACCGCCAGAGGATTGCCCTGACGGTTAATTTTATGCTGATTATTAAGTTAATATGCTTACAGTATACCGAACTTTGAAAGCACATTAAGTGCAATTACAAAAATTACGAATATTGCAGCAAAAACTTTTGTCCAGCGTGAGAGGAACGCATCAATCGAACGAGCCTTATTCTTTGAGAAATAAGAATCGGCAACACCTGTTACAGCACCGATACCCTGCTGATTACCCTCCTGAAGGATAATTACAACGATAATGGCAACAGATACGATTGCGAGCAATACGCCTAAAACAATGCCCCAAATGCTCATTTTTATCTTCCTTTCATTTAATAAATACGAATAAAACAAATTCTGCTTTAATAACTGTTTTATAATACCACATAAACACAGCTTTTTCAAGAGATATTACAAGATTTTTATTAATTTTTTCAAAATCAAATCAGCGAAAGCTGTTCGTCTTTTGAATCATCGTTCACGGGCAACGCACCTCTCGCAGGAAGTGAACCTGTTCTGTAACGCTTTGGATTTGTAAAAGTGCCGTCTTTATAGCGTTCTATGCTGAAAAGTCTGTGACCTTTTTTGGGCTTGAGAACGGCAACACCCTGTGTTGAACGGGTTGTTTTGAGAGCGAGTGCGCCCGTGTGAACAAGGAGCATATTTCCCGATGACGCCTTGAAGAGTACCTCTTCATCCTCAGGCATATAGAGAAGTCCGACAAGCGGAGATTTGTCGGAATATGCGCCCGTAAGCTTTTTACGGTTAGTCTTTGTTGCGTAGGATTCAAGCGGAACTTTTGCGGCCTTGCCGTTTTCAAAAGCAAAGAGCAGCATACCCTTGTAATCTTTTGTAACAACCATTTTCACAGCATTTTCGCCTTCGTCAAAACCAAGCTTTGCGGCAACATAGTCACCGAGTACGCTTGCCTTTGTCTGTGCAAAATCATCAGCCTTTGCCTTATACACCTGACACTTGTCTGTAAAGAACAAAAGGTCGCAGTTGTTTGTGAACTCAAGCTCCTGAATAATTTCGTCACCGTCTTTGAGCTTTTGTTCACCGCTCATTCTAAGCGACTGCGGAGTAATCTTTTTGAAATATCCCTCTTTTGTAAAGAAAAGATTAACAGGATAATCGGGAATTTCGACTGTCTCTTCCTCATACCTTGCAACATCGTCATAGATTATGATACTCTTTCTCGGCTGACCGTATTTCTCGGCAATTGATTTGAGTTCTTTGACAATGATTGTCTTGATTCTTGCCTTGCTTTTTAAAATTTCGTCAAGCTCGGCAATCTCTTTTTCAAGGTCTTCAAGGTCTTTTGTACGCTTTAAAATGTATTCACGGTTAAGGTGACGAAGTTTTATTTCGGCAACATATTCAGCCTGTATTTCGTCAATTCCGAATCCAATCATAAGATTTGGCACAACCTCGGATTCTTCATCGGTTTCACGGACAATCTTTACCGCCTTGTCAATATCGAGAAGAATTTTTTCAAGACCTCTTAAAAGATGAAGCTTGTCAGCTTTTTTGTTGCGGTCAAAATATGTTCTTCTTCTGACGCACTCAATTCTGAAAGCAATCCATTTTTCAAGCAACGCCTTTACACCGAGAACTCTCGGAACACCTGCAATAAGCACATTGAAGTTGCAGGCATAGGAATCTTCGAGTGTTGTAAAGCGGTAAAGCTTTGTCATAAGCTTGTCGGCATCAACGCCACGCTTGAGGTCAATTGTAATTTTAAGTCCGTCAATACCTGTTTCGTCACGAATATCGGAAATTTCCTTGACTTTACCCTGCTTTACAAGGTCGACTACCTTTTCAATGATAACCTCACAAGTTGTTGTAGCAGGAATTGAAAGAATATCTATACAGTTTGCAGACTTGTCATAGACATACTTTGCACGGAGTTTGATGCTTCCTCTGCCGGTTTCATAGACTTGATTGATGACATTTTCGTCATAGATAATCTGACAACCGCCGGTAAAATCAGGAGCCGGCAGAGTTGACTTTATATCATGGTCGGGATCACGGATAAGTGCCGCTGTTGTTTCGCAGATTTCACGCAGATTGAATGAACAGATATTTGACGCCATACCAACGGCAATACCTGTGTTTGCATTTACAAGTACAGACGGAAATGCAACCGGCAAAAGTGACGGTTCTTTCATTGTATTATCGTAGTTATCTACAAAATCTACGGTATCTTTGTCTATATCACGAAACAGCTCGTTGCAGATTGCGTCAAGCTTTGCCTCAGTATAACGGGATGCCGCCCACGCCATGTCACGGCTGTAGAATTTACCGAAATTACCTTTTGAATCTACATACGGATGCAAAAGTGCCTCATAGCCCCTTGAAAGACGAACCATTGTGTCATAAATTGCAGAGTCGCCGTGAGGATTGAGCTTCATTGTTGCACCGACAATGTTTGCCGATTTTGTTCTTCCGCCGTTCAGAAGTCCCATTTTGTACATCATATACAGGAGCTTTCTGTGCGACGGCTTGAATCCGTCAATTTCGGGAATTGCACGGGAGAGAATTACGCTCATTGCATACGGCATATAGTTCTCTCTGATAGTGGAAACGATTGGCTGTTCCACTACTTCACCCGCACCGTTGATTACACCGTGAGTTTTTGACGGTGAAGTTCTGCGGGGAGTCTTTGAAGATTTTTTCGCCATTTATTTCCACCTCCAATCAGCTTACATCAAGCTGGTCAATATATTCGTTGCCGTGTTCTACTATATAATCTTTTCTTCCCTGAAGATTGTCACCGAGAAGAACATCAAAAATTTCCGCTGTCTGTTCTGCATCGGCAGGAAGAACCTTGATAAGTCTGCGTGACTCGGGGTTCATTGTGGTAAGGTTCATCATATCGGGTTCGTTCTCACCGAGACCTTTTGAACGCTGAATTGTGAATTTTTCCTTGCCGAGCTGTTCAATGAACTTATCCTTTTCAACCTCATCGTATGCAAAATATACATCGTTTTTGGATGTAATCTCATAAAGAGGCGATTCGGCAATAAACACCTTGCCTTCTTCAATGAGTGTAGGTGTAAGTCTGTAAAGCATGGTAAGTAAAAGAGTTCTGATCTGGAAGCCGTCAACATCGGCATCGGTGCAGAGAATAATTTTGCTCCAGCGAAGTGCGTTCATGTCAAAGCTTGAAAGATTCTTGTTTGCTTTTGACTTAACCTCAACACCGCAACCGAGAACCTTGAGCAAATCGGTAATGATTTCGCTCTTAAAAATCTTATCGTAGTCGGCTTTCAGGCAGTTAAGTATTTTACCTCTGATTGGCATAATTGCCTGAAAATCGGGGTTTCTTGCCTGTTTACATGCACCGAGAGCAGAATCGCCCTCTACTATGAACAGTTCACGCTGTTCCGTGTCTTTACTTCTGCAATCGACAAATTTTGCAACACGGTTTGTTATGTCGAGATTGCCCGAAAGTTTCTTTTTTATATTAAGTCGTGTTTTCTCAGCATTTTCACGGCTGCGCTTATTGATAAGCACCTGTTCGCAGATTTTTTCTGCCTCAAGCGGATTTTCAATAAAATAGACTTCAAGACTTTGACGGAGAAATGCAGTCATAGCGTCCTGAATACCCTTGTTTGTAACCGCCTTTTTGGTCTGGTTTTCATATGATGAAACACTTGAAAAAGACGAAATAACGCACACAAGACTGTCCTCAACATCGTCATACTTGATTTTGCTTTCGGTTTTGTTATATTTATTATTTTGTTTTAAGTAGCTGTCAATCTGGTAAACAAAGGCATTCCGCACCGCCTTATCGGGAGCGCCGCCGTGTTCAAGCCAGCTTGAGTTGTGGTAGTATTCGGTGAGATGCACTTTATTTGAAAATGCAACCGAGATATCCATTTTGCACTTATATTCGGGCTTATCGTCACGGTCACGGGTTTTAACCTCGGTTTCCCAATGCTGAATTGAGCTGAGTCCGTTTTCACCGACTACCTCGGCAACATGGTCAACAATACCGTTTACATAGTTATAGCTTGTTGTATCAAAGCTTTTGCCGTTTTGATTGCGGAAAACAAATTCAATTCCTGCGTTGACAATAGCCTGTCTTTTCATTATGTCAAGAAAATATTCGGGCTGAATGTCGATATCCGTAAAGACTTCGAGGTCGGGTTTCCAATGAATTTTTGTACCCGTATCCTTTTTGCTGTACGGCTCTTTTTTGAGCTTGCCGACAATCTTGCCTTTTTCAAAACGGAGAGTGTATCGGTAGCCGTCACGGCGGATATCAACATCCATATACTCGGAGCTGTACTGGGTTGAACAAAGACCGAGACCGTTCATGCCAAGGGAAAATTCGTAGCTTTCACCCTCGTTGTTATTATACTTACCGCCGGCATAGAGTTCGCAGAAAACCAGTTCCCAGTTATAGCGCTTTTCGTTTTCGTTGTAGTCAACGGGAATTCCTCTGCCGTGATCTTCAACCTCAATTGAGCCGTCGGAATAGCGTGTAACTGTGATTTTTTTACCGTAACCCTCTCTCGCCTCATCTATTGAGTTTGAAAGAATCTCAAACACGGAGTGCTGACAGCCGTCAATACCGTCCGAACCGAAAATTACGGCAGGACGCTTACGGACACGGTCGGCACCCTTTAGCGTTGTGATACTGGTATTATCATAATCGGTGGTTTTCTTTCTTGGCATTTTACTCTTCCTTTATCATTTTTCACCACGCAGTTTTTTGATTTTATCACGCAGATATGCGGCGTGTTCAAATTCAAGCAACTTTGCGGCAGCTTTCATTTCCTTTGTCAGTTTTTCTATCAACTGTTGTTTTTGTGCCTTTGAAAGCTTTTTTGTATTTTTAAATTCACTGTCATCGTGAGTAGAAATTTCAAGTATATCGCTGACCTTTTTGACAATAGTCTTTGGAACGATGCCGTGTTCAACATTATATTTATTCTGAATTTCACGGCGGCGCTGTGTTTCGGTTATTGCAACCTTCATTGACGGTGTTACGCTGTCGGCATACATAATAACCGTACCCTCGCTGTTTCGTGCGGCTCTGCCGGCAATCTGAATAAGCGAACGGGTTGAACGGAGAAATCCCTCTTTGTCGGCGTCAAGTACGGCAACAAGAGAAACCTCGGGAATATCAAGTCCTTCACGCAGAAGGTTGATTCCGACAAGAACATCAAATTCTCCGAGTCTTAAATCACGGACAATCTCCATTCTTTCAACGGTGTCAATGTCATGGTGCATATAACGAACCCTGATACCCAGCTTTTCAAGATATGCGGTAAGGTCTTCCGCCATTTTCTTGGTAAGGGTTGTGACAAGTGTTCTTTGATTTTTGGCTGTGCGGATATTGATTTCTGACACAAGGTCGTCAAGCTGACCTTCGGTAGGTCTTACCGAAATTTCAGGATCAAGAAGTCCTGTAGGTCTGATAATCTGCTCTGCAACAACAGCCGATTTTTCAAGCTCAAAATCGCCCGGTGTTGCGCTTACATAAACAGCCTGATTTATTTTTGAATAGAATTCGTCAAAGTTGAGCGGACGGTTATCAAGTGCAGACGGAAGTCTGAAACCGTAGTCAATAAGGCTCTTTTTTCTTGCATAGTCACCTGCAAACATTCCCCGTACCTGTGGGAGCGTTACATGGGACTCATCGACAAAGAGCAGAAAATCATCGGGGAAATAGCTTAAAAGCGTGTACGGCGATGAGCCCGGCGCTCTGCCCGACATTATTCTTGAATAGTTCTCGATACCCGTACAAAATCCGATTTCCTGCAACATTTCCATATCGTACCTTGTACGCTGTTCAAGTCGTTGTGCCTCAAGGAGCTTTCCGTTTTCACGAAAATATGCTAGTCTTTCCTCAAGCTCCCTGTCAATTTCCGCAAGAGCCTTTTTCATCTTATCTCCCGACACAATGTAGTGTGACGCAGGATAGATTGCGGCATGTTTCAGAACAGCTTTAAGTTCGCCCGTAAGCGGATTGATTTCGGAAATTCTGTCAATTTCATCTCCGAAAAATTCGACACGGATTATAGAATCGTTTGATGCGGCAGGGAAAATTTCAACCACATCACCACGAACCCTGAATTTATTACGGGTAAAGCTTACATCATTGCGTTCATACTGCAGTTCAACAAGCTTTTTTACAAGCTCATCACGGGACTTTTCCATTCCCGGACGAAGTGAGATTACCATATTACGGTAGTCAATAGGATCGCCCAGGCTGTATATGCAAGAAACCGAGGCAACAATAATTACATCTCGTCTTTCGGAAAGTGCAAGCGTTGCACTGTGGCGGAGTTTATCAATCTCGTCATTGATTGAACTGTCTTTTTCAATATAAGTATCCGTCTGTGCAACATATGCCTCAGGCTGATAATAATCGTAGTATGACACAAAATATTCAACCGCATTTTCCGGAAAGAACTCCTTGAACTCACTGCAAAGCTGAGCCGCAAGAGTTTTGTTGTGTGCAAGCACAAGTGTCGGTCTTTGAACCCTCTGAATAACATTTGCCATTGTAAAAGTTTTACCCGAACCCGTTACACCGAGAAGAGTCTGTTCACGGTTGCCTGCATTTATACTGTTTACAAGCTTTTCGATTGTCTGCGGCTGGTCGCCTGTCGGCTGATATTTTGAATGAAGTTTAAATTCCATAATACACATCACATTCCAAATACGGATTTTTTATTATGTTTCCTGTTACAAGGCTCTTTATTACCTGTCTCTTATACACATCTGGACGCTGCC
>ENA-OYXH01000930-OYXH01000930.1-human-gut-metagenome-genome-assembly--contig:-NODE-930-length-9116-cov-4.757201_pt1 | contig 9116 bp, 5 predicted proteins | sample MGYA00244844_ERZ653420 | MGnify/ENA primary metagenome ERZ653420 (study PRJEB26926, sample SAMN06164998) | human gut metagenome | biome: ENVO:00009003; feature: ENVO:2100002; material: ENVO:00002003... | reverse complement strand
GCTCTACTACCTGCGCTACCGGGTCGAAGGCACCGACCGCACGATCATCGTCGCCACGACCCGGCCCGAAACGATCCTCGGCGACACGGCCCTCTGCGTCAATCCCGACGACGAACGCTACGCCTGGCTGCCCGAAGACGCCCGGGTCATCGTCCCGCTGGTGGGCCGGTCGGTGCCCGTGATCCGCGATACGTACGTGGACATCGCTTTCGGCACGGGTGCCCTGAAGGTTACTCCGGCGCACGACGTGAACGACTATATGCTCGGTGAAAAATACGGGCTCGAATCGATCGACATCTTCAACGACGACGGCACGATCAACGACAAGGTAGGGCTGTACGCCGGTATGGAACGCTTCGCCCTGCGCAAACAGATCGAAAAGGATCTCGACGCAGCCGGCCTGCTGGAGAAAACCGAAGACTACACCAATAACGTAGGTTATTCCGAACGTACCGGCGTAGCGATCGAGCCCAAGCTCTCGATGCAGTGGTTTCTCTCGATGGAGAAACTCGCCGGTCCGGCGACGCAGGCCGTCTTGGAAAATGAAATCAAGCTCGTTCCCGAAAAATACAAGAACACCTACCGTCACTGGATGGAAAATATCAAGGACTGGTGCATCTCGCGCCAGCTCTGGTGGGGCCAGCGCATTCCGGCCTGGTATCTGCCCCAAGGCGGTTACGTAGTGGCCCTCAACGCAGACGAGGCACTGGAGAAAGCCCGGGCCAAGAGCGGCGACGCCTCGCTGACGCTCGCCGATCTGCGGCAGGATGAGGACGTGCTCGACACCTGGTTCTCGTCGTGGCTGTGGCCCATCTCGGTATTCGACGGCATCCGCCACCCGAACAACAAAGACATCGAATACTACTACCCGACCAACGATCTGGTGACCGGTCCCGACATCATCTTCTTCTGGGTGGCCCGTATGATCATGGCCGGTTACGAATACCGGGGTGAGAAGCCCTTCGGTCACGTCTACTTCACGGGGATCGTGCGCGATAAAATCGGCCGCAAGATGTCCAAACAACTCGGCAACTCGCCCGATCCGCTCGACCTGATCGCCCAGTTCGGCGCCGACGGCATGCGCGTAGCGATGCTGTTGAGCTCCTCGGCGGGCAACGACGTAATGTTCGACGAGGCTCTCTGCGAACAGGGACGCAATTTCGGCAACAAAATCTGGAATGCCTACCGACTGGTCAACGGCTGGACGATCGACGACGCCCTGGCGCAAAGCGAAAACAACCGCCTGGCAATCGAATGGTTCCGTCAAGCGCTCGCCAAGACGCTGCGTCAGGTCGAATCGGACTTCGCCTCCTACCGTATCTCGGAAGCCTTCATGAATCTGTACAAACTCTTCTGGGACGACTTCAGCGGCTGGTACCTCGAAATGATCAAACCGGCCTACCAATGCCCGATCGACCGGCCGACGCTGGAAGCCACGTGCGGTTTCTTCGACGACCTGCTGCGTCTGCTGCACCCCTTCATGCCGTTCGTCACCGAAGAGATCTGGCAGGACCTGGCACCCCGCAAGGCAGGCGAGTCGATCATGGTCCAGCGTATGCCCGAAGCACGGGAGATCGACGAGGCGTTGCTGGGCCGGTTCGAACTGACGAAAGAGGTCGTAACGGCCGTCCGCAACGTCCGCAAGCAGAAAAACATTCCGCAGAAAGACCCCCTGACGCTCCGGGTGATCGCCGATGAAAACTACCCGGCGGAATACGCTCCCGTCCTGCAGAAAATGGGCAACCTCTCGCAGATCGAAACCACCCGGGAGAAAGATCCTTCGGCCGTCGGATTCCTCGTAAAGACCACGCAATACTTCGTACCGATGGAGGGCATGATCGACATCGAGGCCGAACGCAAAAAACTCGCAGGCGAACTGGAATACCTCGAAGGATTCCTCGCCAGCGTACAAAAGAAGCTCTCGAACGAAAGGTTCGTTTCGTCGGCTCCCGAGAAAGTCGTGGCCAACGAACGGACCAAACAGGCCGACACCGAAGCCAAGATCGCCGCGCTTCGGGAACAACTGGCCGCCTTGAAATAACTCATCACGAAACATTCAACTCCTCTCTCCGGCTTACAACAGCAGAGAGAGGAGTTTATACCCGACTATGCCGGAAATCACCATCTATACCGACGGCTCGGCCCTGGGCAATCCCGGTCCGGGTGGTTACGGAGCGGTCCTGATATCGGGACGGTTCCGCAAGGAGGTGTCGCAGGGTTACCGCCTGACGACCAACAACCGCATGGAGCTGCTGGCCGTCTGCGTAGCCCTCGAAATGCTGAAATTCGAAGGCAGCGACGTGACGATCTACTCCGATTCGAAATACGTGGTCGATGCCGTGGAGAAACGCTGGGTATTCGGCTGGGAGAAGAAAGGGTTCGCCGGCAAGAAGAACCCCGATCTATGGTCCCGCTTCCTGCACTCCTACCGCCGTCACAACGTCCGTTTCGTCTGGGTCAAGGGTCATGCCGATACGGTCGAAAACAACCGCTGCGACCAACTGGCCGTAGCCGCAGCCAACGACAGGGCGCACCTGCTGGAAGATACCGGGTATGTTCCGGGCAATGGAGAGTAAGCCATATAATAGCATAAAAAACCCCGAAACACGACGAAATATCCCGGGACTTTCTTAAAAACTATCCGGTCACACGGCCGTCCGAACTCGGAACGGCATTCCTCCACTCACCTCCTGCCCCTATCTCTTTAACTTACTTCCGCACATAAGCTCGCTCGATCTCCGCGATATAGACCTCGTGATAATCGTGCTGGGGATACCATTTCGTATCGCACCTGCGATCGACGAACTCTTCGGGCCGGATCTTTCCGACATAGAGCTTGCGGCATTGCAGGATCAGGCGTGCTTCGGCCGGCGCAGGCACTCCGTCGTCCGTACAGGCGACCGTCAGTCCGGCATTGCGGATCTTATCCTCCGTACGGCCGGTACGACTGCCGCAATATTCGAGAGCCGCATGGTACTCAGGTGAGAAAAACGAGAGGGTCACCCGCTCCTCGCGATCGACGAATTCCCGCGTATAACGCTGCGGACGTATCACGAACTGTGCCACAGGACGTCCCCAGATGAAGCCGATCATACCCCAACTGGCGGTCATCGCATTGCAACTTTCTCCGTTCCCGGCCGTGATGAGCATCCACTCCCGGCCGATGGCCCGGATAAAATTATCGGTAATTTCAGCGGGATCGATCTGTTTGAAATTTTCCATAATCTATTTGTTCCTTTTTGTGATTCCAACCTGTTACAAAAATAACATTCTTTTCCTAAAATCGGATCGCCGGATTGCACATCCTGATTAATTTGCTATATTTGCCCCTACTTTACCCCGAAACAATAACCGATCCGGAATCTATGTTCAAAACATACATGCGCCTGCTGGGATTCGTCAGCCCGATCTCGAAATACGCCGTTCCCTACTTCTTTTACGCGCTGCTGTACGCCCTGTTCAACACGCTCACCTACGCCATGATCCTCCCGATCATGGACACGTTGTTCGACGACAAGAACTCCTATGTCTTCCAACCCGTTTACGACTTTCCCGTGCACGGGCTCTCGTTCTCGGATATCGACGCCTCGCAGATGTTGAGCTACGTCTATACGCAACTGTTCGGGACGGATTTCACGATGTCGAAAATGCTTCTCCTGCTCGCCTGCGGTACGATCGTAATGAACCTGTTGAGCAATTTCTTCCGCTACATGAGCGCCTGGACGGTCGAAAACATGCGCGTCAGATCGCTGCAACGCATGCGCAACGATCTGTTCAACAAAATAATGGGGATGAACGCCGGATATTTCAGCGATCAGCGCAAGGGCGATCTCATGTCGCGCATCACGCAGGATGTCATGGTGGTTCAATACTGCATCACCAACACGCTGCAAGTCGCCTTCCGCGATCCGCTGCTTATTATCGGTTACGTGATCTACATGCTCCTCGTATCGTGGCAGTTGTCCCTGTTCGCCATCCTGTTCCTGCCCGTAGTGGCGCTCATTATCGGACGGATCGTCAAAAAACTGCGCCACCCGGCCCTCAAAGGGCAGGAACGCATGGGCGACATGGTAAGCGTGCTCGACGAATCGCTTTCAGGCATCAAGGTCATCAAAAGTTACAACGCCACCGACTATATCCGCCGCAAATTCTCCGAGTTCAACGCCGAATTTTCGCGCCTGATGCTCTCGATGGCCCGCCGTCAGCAACTGGCTTCGCCGATGAGCGAATTTCTCGGCCTGACGGCCGTCGCGGTACTGATCGTTTTCGGCGGTTCGCTCGTCATGAACGGATCGCTTTCGGCCGGCGGATTCGTCGGCTTCATCGCCGTATTCTCGCAAATCACCCGCCCCGTGCGCTCGTTCATCGACCAGTTCGCCAATATCAACCAGGGTATCGCTGCGGGTGAACGCATCTTCGACGTGCTCGATTCCGAACCGGAAATCCAGGACAAACCCGACGCCAAGACGTTGGACGGCCTGCACGAGAAGATCGAATTCCGCAATGTACACTTCTCCTACGACGGCAGCCGGGAGGTGATCGACGGCATCTCGTTCGACATCCGTCGGGGAGAAACCGTGGCTCTGGTCGGTCCTTCGGGCGGCGGCAAATCCACCCTCAGCGAACTGATCCCCCGCTTCTACGACACTACGGGCGGCGACATCCTGATCGACGGGGTTTCGATCCGTGACTACACGCAGGAGAGCCTGCGTGCCCACATGAGCATCGTTGCGCAAGATACCGTGCTGTTCAACGACACCATCGAAAACAACATCGCCATGGGACGCCGGGGAGCGACGCACGAAGAGATCGTCGCTGCGGCCAAAATCGCCAACGCCCACGACTTCATCATGGAGTGTCCGTCGGGCTACGACACCAACATCGGCGACCGGGGCGCCAAACTATCGGGCGGTCAGCGCCAGCGCCTGAGCATCGCCCGAGCCGTACTCAAGAACCCCGAAATCCTGATTCTGGACGAAGCGACTTCGGCCCTCGACACCGAAAGCGAAAAGCTCGTCCAGGACGCACTTAACTCCCTGTTGCAAGGCCGCACTTCGATCGTAATCGCCCACCGCCTTTCGACCATCCACAACGCCGACAAAATCATCGTCATCGAACGGGGTCGGATCGCCGAGCAAGGCACTCACCCGGAGTTGATGGCTAAAAACGGCATCTACGCCAAGCTGATCGAGATGCAGAGCTTCGATTAAAAGCCGATTCCCATGACCGAAAAGGAGAAAATGCTGGCCGGAGAGTGGTTTCATCCCAACGACGCGGAACTCGAACAGGACCGCACCAGGGCCCGCCACCTCACCCATCGGCTCAACGTCACACTCAAAGACAAGGACGCGACCTATCTGGCGACGCTCCGGGAACTCTGTCCGGGGGTCGAAGCCATGATCCGCGCCCCTTTCTACTGCGATTACGGTTACAACATCTCCATCGGCAAAGGGTCCTACGTCAATTTCAACTGCGTCTTTCTCGACCTCGGGCCGATTCGCCTGGGACAACGCTGTCTGATAGGTCCCGGCGTACAGCTTCTGACGGCCGTGCATCCGATGGACGCCACGGAACGGGCTACGGGCAAAGAAAAAGGAGCGGGCATCGAGATCGGCGACGACTGCTGGCTGGGCGGCGGCGTGATCGTCTGTCCCGGCGTCAAGATAGGCTGCCGCTGCGTCATCGGCGCCGGCAGCGTGGTCACGCACGACATTCCCGACAATTCGGTCGCTGCAGGCAATCCGGCCCGCGTTATCCGCACCGCAACCGACGAATAAATCCGCCGCTTCGGAAAATCGCTCTCGGAATCCTGCAACAGCTTCCGCCACAACCCGTTGTCTGCATACAAAAAACTGCTATCCGAGATCTATTTATTCGCATTTTTTCATAACTTTGCATGTTGGTAAAATCCGCCGCCGGCTTCCCGCACGAAACAGGCGGCACACAGCGAATTCCGGCGCTGCCGAATACGACAAAGACAGGTAACAGCTCCGCATTCGGGGCTGTCCGGCGGAATCGGGCCGGATCGGATTCTGCCAGCCCATGAAAACGACGATTGAAAACAACAGGATATGAAGTTCAAAGAATATAAAGGCCTCGATCTGCCGGGGTTGGCCGCCGACGTACTGAAAGAGTGGGACGCACAGGACACGTTCCACAAAAGCATCTCCACCCGCGAGGGTCATCCCACCTTCGTCTTTTACGAAGGACCTCCCTCAGCCAACGGCACGCCGGGCATCCATCACGTCATGGCCCGCACGATCAAGGATATCTTCTGCCGTTACAAGACGCAGCAAGGTTACCTCGTTCACCGCAAGGCCGGATGGGACACGCACGGACTGCCTGTAGAGTTAGGCGTCGAAAAGAAACTCGGCATCACCAAGGAGGACATCGGGCGCACAATCTCCATAGAGGAGTACAACCGCGCCTGCCGCGAGGCGGTGATGGAGTACACGGGCCTGTGGGAAGAACTCACGCGCAAAATGGGTTATTGGGTCAATATGGACGACCCCTACATCACTTACGACAACAAATACATCGAAACCCTCTGGTGGCTTCTGAAACAGCTCTTCGACAAGGGGCTACTCTACAAAGGTTACACCATCCAGCCCTACTCGCCGGCCGCCGGCACGGGACTTTCGACCCACGAGCTGAACCAGCCGGGCTGCTACCGCGACGTGAAGGATACCACCTGCACGGCGCAGTTCAAAATCATCCGCGACGAGCGGAGCGAAAAACTCTTCGACGGAGCCGAAGGCGATCTCTACTTCCTGGCTTGGACCACCACGCCCTGGACACTGCCGTCGAATACCGCGCTGGCCGTAGGCCCCGAAATCGAATACGTGCGCGTCAAATGCCGCAATCCCTATACGGATGCCCCCCAGACTGTCATCCTGGCCAAAGAACTGCTGGGGTCGTATTTTACCCCCAAGATGGAGGGCAAGTTCGAAATCTCTCCGGTCACCTACAAGGGTCCGGACTTCGAAGGCATCCGCTACGAACAGCTCATCCCCTGGGTGAAGCCTGCGGGCGATGCGTTCCGCGTCATCCTGGGCGACTACGTGACCACCTCCGACGGTACGGGTATCGTGCATATCGCCCCGACGTTCGGTGCGGACGACGACCGCGTGGCCCGCGCCGCAGGCATCGCCCCGCTGTTTATGGTCGATAAGGCGGGCAAGAATCAGCCGATGGTCGATCGCAAGGGACGGTTCTTCCTGCTCGAAGAGCTCGACCCGACCTTCATACGCGACAACGTCGATACAGCGGCCTATTCCCAATGGGCGGGCCGTTACGTGAAAAACGCCTACGACGATTCGCTCGCCGCCGACGCGCCGACGCTCGACGTCGATCTCTCAGTGATGCTCAAGGCCGAGAACAAGGTTTTCAAGATCGAAAAGCACACCCACTCCTACCCCCACTGCTGGCGTACGGACAAACCGGTGCTCTACTACCCGCTCGACTCCTGGTTCATCCGAACTACGGCGCTGCGCGACCGGATGATCGAACTCAACAAGACGATCCGCTGGAAGCCGGAATCGACCGGAACGGGACGCTTCGGCAAGTGGCTCGAAGGTCTGGTGGACTGGAACCTCTCGCGCTCGCGCTTCTGGGGCACGCCGCTGCCGATCTGGGCTACGGAGGATTACTCGGAAATGAAGTGCATCGGCTCGGTCGAAGAGCTCGTCGCCGAAATCGAAAAATCCGTCGCGGCAAGTCTGATGAAGGAGAATCCCTACAAGAACTTCAAGCCGGGCGACCTCTCCAAAGAGAACTACTCGACCGACCGGATCGACCTGCACCGTCCTTACGTGGACAATATCGTGCTGGTTTCGTCCAAAGGCGAACCGATGCGGCGCGAACCGGATCTGATCGACGTGTGGTTCGACTCGGGCGCCATGCCTTATGCCCAGCTACACTACCCCTTCGAGCACGGCGGCGACTACTTCAAGAGCGTCTATCCGGCCGATTTCATCGCCGAAGGCGTCGATCAGACGCGCGGATGGTTCTTCACGCTGCATGCCATCGCCACGATGCTCTTCGACTCGGTAGCTTTCAAGAACATCATTTCGAACGGCCTGGTGCTTGACAAGAACGGCAACAAGATGTCCAAACGTCTGGGTAATGCCGTGGATCCCTTCGAAATACTTTCGACCTACGGCGCCGACGCGACGCGTTGGTATATGATCTCCAACTCGCAGCCCTGGGACAACCTCAAGTTCGACCGGGACGGGGTGGACGAAGTGCGCCGCAAGTTCTTCGGCACGCTCTACAACACCTACTCGTTCTTCGCCCTCTACGCCAATGTGGACGGTTTTACGGGACAGGAGCCGGAAGTTCCGATGAGCGAACGCCCGGAGATCGACCGCTGGATCATCTCCCTGCTCAATACGCTGGTCCGGAACGTCACCGAATCGCTCGAAAATTACGATCCGACGCCGGCGGCCCGTATGATCCAGGAATTCGTATGCGAAAACCTGTCGAACTGGTACGTGCGCCTCAACCGCAAGCGGTTCTGGGGCGGCGGGCTGACACGCGACAAACTGGCCGCTTACCAGACACTCTACACCTGTCTGGAAACCGTTTCGATGCTCTCCGCACCGTTCGCGCCGTTCATCTCCGACCGTATCTTCCGCGATCTAAACGCCGTAAGCGGTCGCCACACGGACGAGTCGGTACATCTTTCGACCTTCCCCGTCTGCGACTCCTCGCTCATCGACGGTGAATTGGAGCAGATGATGTCTATGGCCCAACAGGTTTCGTCGATGGTACTGGCCCTGCGCCGCAAGGTGAACATCAAAGTCCGCCAGCCACTCACGAAGATACTCATTCCGGTCCTCGACGCCGACACCGCACGCCGCATCGAAGCCGTCAAGGGGCTCATTATGAGCGAAGTGAATGTCAAGGAAATAGAACTGATCGAAAATACGACGGGACTCATCACCAAGCGCATCAAGCCCAACTTCAAGACCCTCGGTCCCAAATACGGCAAACAGATGAAGCAGATCGCAGCTCTCGTAGCCGGGTTCTCACAGGATCAGATAGCCGCGATCGAAGCATCGGCGGAAACCCTGCTGGACATGGACCTGTCTCTTATACACATCTGACGCTGCCGA
>ENA-OYXH01000927-OYXH01000927.1-human-gut-metagenome-genome-assembly--contig:-NODE-927-length-9151-cov-4.700198_pt1 | contig 9151 bp, 8 predicted proteins | sample MGYA00244844_ERZ653420 | MGnify/ENA primary metagenome ERZ653420 (study PRJEB26926, sample SAMN06164998) | human gut metagenome | biome: ENVO:00009003; feature: ENVO:2100002; material: ENVO:00002003... | reverse complement strand
TGATACGGTTGTGCGGGTTTTTGCAGACTCTTTTCGGAAAAGCCCTGTTAGTGGATAAACTTAATGTGCAGTAACGGTAGGGATTTTTGGAAATGTGCCGGAGAAAAAAAATAAAAGTGGCAGATTACCCCGCCACTTATTTGTTTATATGATACTGAATATAAGCAAATTGGATAGTATTTTGTTTCTAAATCGTTACCCATTCCGTTACCTATTCATTACCTGTTCGGTCATAGTGTACAAAACCGATTGGACGGCGTTCTTTTGGCTCTTGGGACTGGCTCAATAGCTGGGTAATAGCTTGGTATATTTCATTGAATTGCGCATCTGTACTAACTTCCAGTTCCTCTATACGCTTCAATAATTCTTCATAACCGATAACCATTTGCCGCATGAGAACGAAAGCACGCATGATGGAGATATTCACGTCTATGGCAGTCTGACTACGTAGTACACTGGATAACATCGCTACTCCCTGCTCGGTGAAACAATCGGGAAGTATGTAGCTGTGTTTCAGGTTCTCCGGCAACTGGTCACAATTTGTGACCAGTTCGTCCCATTCCTCTTTCGTCATGGTAAAGCGGAAATCGCCGGGGAAACGCTTTTCATTACGCTTTACTGCTTGTTTCAAGGCTTTTGTCTGCACTCCGTAAAGTTCTGCCAAATGGAAATCGAGCATGACACGGCAACCCCTGACCTCAAAGATTTTGTTTTGAATGATTTGTAAGTCCATAATGTTATTATTTAATGGTGAGTAATTGAAAGCATAAAGGGACTTATCACAAATTGTGATAAGTTCCCCTATATACCTATTTCATAGATACTTCTTTGTAGATTTTTTCAATGCCGACAAACTTCTTGTCAAGTCCCTGCATATCGTTACTTATCTTATTATTGGTAATGCGGGCGTATATCTGTGTCGTTTCTATATTGGTGTGTCCCAACATCTTACTAACTGTTTCAATAGGGACACCCTTTGCAAGCGTGGTCGTGGTTGCAAATGTGTGCCTTGCAAGGTGAAATGTCAAGTTCTTTTTAATTCCGCATACATCCGCTATTTCTTTCAAATACGCATTTAGTTTCTGATTACTGATAATAGGAAGTACCTTTCCATTCGGCAATTTACCTTTGTATTTTTCCAATATCATTTTAGGAATATCCAGCAAGGGAACATTCACGTCTGTATTTGTTTTTTGGCGTTTCGTAATTATCCATAAATTACCGTCAAAGGACTTGCGGATATTATCTTCCTTTAAGTTTGCAACATCCACATAAGCCAAACCACTGAAACAGGAAAAGATAAAAACATCACGCACCTGTTCCAATCGCTCGGAAACCATCTTCTTTTTGAGGATGATTTTTATTTCGTCCTCTGTCAAATACCCTCTATCCACTTTCTCCAAACGTATTTTATAGTTGGCGAACGGGTCGCCTACCAAGATGCCGTTATTACGGGCTATCAAGATAATGCGTTTGAAGAACTGCATGAACTTGGCAGTCGTATTATAACCACATTTACAGGTGGTACGCAAATATAACTCGAAGTCTGTAATGAACATCGGGGTTATTTCCTTTATAGAAATATCCGACAGGTTATATTTGCTTTGGATGAACTCGGCAAGATGGCGGCGGGTCACTTCATATTTGCGATAAGTGGCAATCGTTTTGGATATGCCGACCAACTGTTTCACATCGTCATTGTGCTTTTGGAAAAGGTTAAGGATGGTATCGTGGTTTTCGCTATGCCCTAAAAATTCATTCTTCACCTTTTCGGCGGTAACATAATTGTCACGCCTTTGCAGTTCGTGATAGATGGTATTAAGGGATGCGTTTATATCATCCAGCAATCGGTTGATACGGGTAGCTTCCGCAGAACGTCCGGCGGCTTTGCCTGCCTTACCGTCCCAAAGTTTGGGTTGAACGTCCAGTTTGGAATTAAAACGGCTTGCCACACCATCAATCGTGATGCGGACAAAAATAGGGTAACTGCCATTGATTTTTTGCTTGTCCTTTTTCACAAAGAAAAGAACGGAAAATGTACTCTTCATAAACTCACTTTTTTAGGTTACAAAACTACGGTAATTAACTCAAAGTGAAGTTTATACAGGCTCGCCAAATAGCGACAGAAGTTCGCCAATTTCGGACTAAGTGTACCCCTTTTGGACTTTCAGTTGTCGGGGGTACGAGTTAGGTTACTAACTTTGTCTTTTAGGGTCTAAATGATGTCCGGTAGGGCAGACATAAGGGGATAAAAAAAGTCCCACAAATCGTTGAATTTGTGGGACTTGGCTGTTCATTGTCCGGTTTTGTCCGGTTAGTTCAGCGGAGAGAGGGGGATTCGAACCCCCGATACCCTTTAGGGGTATACACGCTTTCCAGGCGTGCCTCTTCAACCACTCGAGCACCTCTCCTTGTTCGGGGCGCAAAAGTAAGGGAAGTTTTTGGAATTACCAAATGTTCGGGCAAATAATATTAAAAGTCCGTTCAAGCAACCAATGCCGGAACGGACTTTCAACACTCAATAAAACATACTTATCATTACCGTGATCTGACTTCCCGTCTCATAAATATGACATACGAAAGAGCAAAACAGATGACAGTAGCTGCAATCAGTCCGGTGAGCTGAGGCCACACCACCAAAAGACTCTGTCCCAATGGCAGCGGACTGGGAATGGCCCCCTGAACCTGCTCCATAGTAAGCGGCCCCAAACTTCTGACGGAAGGCATCAGCAGCGTTGTGGTCGCCTCATTGAACAGTTCGCTAGGTGCCAGACGCATCAGACCGAGAATAAATTTCTGGTAACTGACTATCTGATAAGGAGATGCCAGCTGCGAAGGGCTCAATGCCTTGGCAACCAGATTGACAATCATCGTATAGAACACGCTGAAAAACAACCATACCGCCACCGAAGCCAATGCCGAGGTGGCCGCCTGACGGAAGCAAAGCGAAAACAGAATGGCCAGATTCAGCCAGAATGCCACATAGAACACACTGATTATGAGAAAGAATACAATCCTCCAAAATTCTTCTGCTGTGGGAGGAATGCCTATCGCTATCAACCCGCAGCCCATTACGAGGAATCCCAGTACAAACAGCATGATACCTATCACAATCAATGCAGCCACGAACTTGGCATTGATAATGCAATCACGATGAACAGGCTGTGACAGCATACGGCTCAACGTCCCCTTGTTCTGTTCCGAATTTATAGCATCGAATCCCAGCGCAATCCCCAACAACGGCCCCAGAAAGTTGATAAACTGCACAAAAGAAGGCAATGTGCCATCCGAGGCTGTGAACAGCTTCAAGAAAAGGAACGAACCGTCCGGGTCATTGGGCTTGATGGCGGCACCTATGTTGGTAAGCGAGGTATAGAGTGAGCCCATGCACGTAAGCAAAATGATTCCCATCAAGATAATGAACCGCCAACTTTTCACATGGTCGGATATTTCCTTGTTGACGACTACCCCAAAAGGATAATTGACTTTATTCATGCCTTTCTCCTCCTTCCTCCATATAATGGTTATAAATATCAGACAATTCCTGATGCTTGTCCTTCAAATCAGACATATCAATCAAGGTGACCAGCTTCCCACTGTTGAACAGTCCCACGCGGTCGCAAACTTTCTGCACCTGGTCCAGGTGGTGGGAAGAGAACAAGACGGTCAGTCCCTCCTTCCGGCTCAACTGCCTAATGAGCTCGATGAACTCCTGAACACCGGCAGGGTCTATTCCCGAAGTAGGTTCATCCAGGATTATAATTTCCGGATTTTTGATAAGCACGTCTGCCAGCCCCAATCGCTGGCGCATACCGCGCGAATATTTCCCGGTCTTCTTTTTCATCTGTCCGGCAAGCCCCACATGCTCCATCAGCTCCAGCGCCTTGACTTTCGCTTCGGCATCCGAAATGCCATTGAGACGCGCAGTATATATAAGGTTTTCCGGACCGGTCATGTCATCATAAAACCCCACATCTTCGGGCAGATAGCCTATTTTCCGCTTTACCTCGATAGGATGCCTGGTAGAGTCGATACCGCAAATCTCCACAGAGCCGGAAGTGGGTTCCGTCAGTCCCAGCATCATCAGGATGGTAGTTGACTTGCCGGCGCCGTTTGGCCCCAATAATCCGAAAATCTCCCCTTTACGGATAGTCAGGCAAATGCGGTCTACGGCAGTGAAGCGCCCATACTGCTTGGTCAAGTCTGTCAATGCAATCACTCGCTCGTCCATGCTCACCTCCTTCCATATTTACGGAACAGATAGCATACGGCACCTATGGCAACGATTATTATCAAAACGCCCACCCATCCCCATATCATCGGGGTTTTCACGGCAATGCGGAATTGGGCGTCTGTATTCACTTCAGGAGTTTTGGCCGTCATGGTAGCCACATAATCTCCGGGCAATGCCTTTTTGGATGCTTTCATGGTAGCTACGACATTGGCCGTTTCCCCCGCCTTCAGCATATCAATCTTCGAAGGCTCAAAAGACACTTCCCAGTCCACGGGCTTATTGGCAGAAAGCTGGATATCTTTCAACAATGAAGAACCGGTATTCCGGACCACCAACTCGATACGCTTCACATCTCCCGCTGTGATTTCGGTACTCAACAATCCTCTGGGCGTGGACAATTCCATCTCGTAGGAACCCGTGACAACAACTTCCAGCTCCAAGTCGGCAGAAGTCGTACCGGTAGCCGCACGTACCGGAATCTTGTAATTGCCGGCTTCCACATTGGCGGGAGGGACAATCTCTATACTCACATTCTGGCTGCTGTTCGCTTCCACCTGGGCAGAAGTGGCCTGCTTATAGTTGGGCTTGAACACGACACTCCAGCCTCTGGGGGCATTGGCCATCAGCGCATACAGCTGCTGGTCGGCCGTCTGGTTTTTCAAAGTGGCATTGAAGGTAAAGGTGGACTTGGAATTGCCCTGCATATTGGGCTGGTCGGTAGTGAACTCGGTCTGGTAAGTTCCTTTCTGGGCCACGATCACCTCCAGCGGCAGTTTGGTTTCTCCGGCAAATACTGTGAAATGATAACTTCCTTTATTTACTTTTAGAGGAACTTCCACTTTCAAATTGAACGTTTTCTTTTCCTGGGGCAGTACAGAAAGCTGGCTGAGGGTCCAGCCGCCTGACTTGATTTCATGCTTCCAACTGCCCGGCAATCCGCTGACCGAGAGATTTGCATTTGTAACCCCGTCCGTGTTGTTAATCAAATCAATGCTGTAATCAATGGACGCTCCGGGCGTCACGGAAATTTTTGTGTAAGGAGTGTACAGAATTATGCTTCCAGATTCATCGGCATGTACACTTAAGGGAAAGGCTCCCAACAAAATAACTAACAATAAAATACAATTTGTTCTCATAGTCATAAAAAAGTTCTTATGGTTGTTTAATTATGAATATTTTCCCAATTTGTGCGTTGCAAAAATAAAAGATAGCTATATTAGTAGCTGTTAAAAGAAACAAAAGAATATAATTGCGGACACAATATACCCTGCGATGACCTGCTTTTCTTATCTTTGCGATTCCTATTGATACAAACGAATACCATACCGACATGAGAATCCCTGAAATACGCTTACAGAACCAGCAACTGTCCACTCCACTCTTCGGCCACCCGAAAGAGCTGGTCTCCTGGATGGGCGCCATGCAGGCACAAGACTATACAATGGTGAAATGGGCCGTAGGTATGCGGCTGAAGTCACCGGGAATTCAAGCCGTGGAAAAAGCCCTGCATCAAGGGGAAATACTGAGAACCCACATAATGCGTCCCACATGGCACCTGGTAGCAGCAGAAGACATTCGTTGGATGCTGAAACTCTCTGCACAACGCATCAAATCCGCCAATGATTCTTATGCAAAAGGACATGGTCTGGAAATCACGGAACAGCAATATGACAGAAGCCATACCGTACTCGGGAATATCCTCAGCGGGAAGCGAAGCCTGACGAAACAAGAGATTGCGGAACATTTTGAACGTTCGGGACTGCTTGCAGACAACTACCACATGACCCGCTTTATGTCGCGTGCCGAAGTCGAAGGTATTGTGTGTAGCGGAGAATGCCGTGGACGACAACACACCTATGCCCTTCTGGACGAAAGAGTTCCACCTACCCCCGAACTGACGAAAGAAGAAGCGCTGGCCCGTCTGGCTACAGCCTATTTCCGCAGCCATGCCCCCGCTACCCTGCAAGACTTCTCCTGGTGGTCCGGTTTGCCTTTAACGGAAGCAAGGCAATCTATTTCTCTGATAGAACCGGAACTGATGTCCGAACAATGGAACAGCCAGACATGGTACATCCATGACTCCTGCCGGACAGCTGGAAAGGCGACCGGCAACCTGCACCTTCTTCCCTCCTACGACGAATACCTGATAGGATACAAGGACCGGACGGACGTCCTACCCAAAGAGGACTATTCCAAAGCTTTCACCAACAACGGATTGTTCTTTCCGGTACTTCTCTATAAGGGGCATGTAGTAGGAAATTGGAACAAGGCGTCCAAGAAAAAAGAAATCTTCCCGGAGCATTCGCTTTTCCGGAAAGACATCTGCCTGGAAGAGGAGTTGCTGAACCAGGCTAAAGAAAAGTATGTCCGGTTCCTAACACATTAAAGGCGGTCATTGAAGATGTTCATTGAAGAATCCCTCTATTTTGCCGAATGGAATTACCTCTATATTGTCATACAAGTCTACATGGTTTGCACCGGGAATAATCAGCAGCTCCTTATTATCACCCTGCAACTTTTTAAAAGCATCTTCACTGAAATAACGTGAATGGGCCTTCTCACCGTGCAGCATCAACACTGCACTACGGATTTCATCACTATATGAAAGGATAGGCATATTGATGAACGAAAGCGGTGAAGTCTTGTTCCATCCGTGGTTCGAGTTGAGTGACCGCTTATGATAGCCGCGCGGTGTTTTATAATAGGCATGGTAGTCCTTCACAAATTGTGGAGCATCGGCAGGTAACGGGTCCACTACACCCCCTCCAAGAGCAAATGTACCGTTTCTATAATCCTCCGTACGCTGAGCATTAAGCTGGCACCGCAATTCGTGCCGTGCATCGGCATTCATAGAATCGAAATAACCGTTAGCATTGACCCGGCTCATGTCGTACATGGTTGCCGTAACTGTAGCCTTGATGCGGGTATCGATAGCCGCTGCATTAAGCGCCATGCCTCCCCATCCACAAATACCGAGAATGCCGATGCGCTCTGCATCTACATCGTCACGGGTGGAAAGATAATCGACCGCTGCACTGAAATCTTCCGTATTGATGTCCGGCGAAGCCACATAACGGGGCTGGCCGCTACTTTCTCCCGTATAGGATGGATCGAAAACAATCGTCAGGAATCCACGTTCTGCCAATGTCTGCGCATACAAGCCCGAAGCTTGTTCCTTCACGGCACCAAATGGGCCACTGATGGCAATGGCAGGCAATTTACCCGTCACATTCTTGGGTACATACAAATCGGCGGCAAGTGTAATGCCGTAACGGTTGTGGAAAGTTATCTTTTTATGGTCTACTTTATCACTCTGTGGGAATGTCTTGTCCCACTCTTGAGTCAGATTCAAATTCTCTTCCATAAATTTATTATCATTATTAGGATTATTTTCTGTTGCAGACAAATGTCCTGCAGCACAAAGGCTAATAACCATCGCCGCACATATGTTTTTTACCATGTTCTTCATCTCTACTTCTTTAAGTTTCGGTTGGAAATTCATTTCTTAATCCATTGCTTGACAGTTTCCCGGCTCGCCCCATTCAGCAGCCTGCCTTTTCCCCAGTTTATGCCGGGATAATTCGTCTGCAATTCCTTTTCTGCATTAGAGATACTGCTGCTTCCCGAAGTGGCGAATGGAATAATTGTTTTACCTGCAAAATCACCGCTTTCTATAAATGTATTGATCATTCTTGGAGCCAAATTCCACCAGATAGGAAAACCTATATAAATGGTATCATACTCCGCGAGACTCCCCAATTTAGAATACAATGCAGGACGTGATTTGGAATCCGACATCTCCACACTGCTGCGCGAAGCTTTGTCGTGCCAGTCCAAATCAGCAGCCGTGTACTTTTTCGCAGGCTGTATTTCGTAGAGGGTCCCATCAACAGCTTCTGCCACCAACTTGGCAGCCCTTGCCGTTGTTCCCGTTGCCGAGAAATAAGCTACCAGTGTCTTACCACCTTTTTTCTGTGCGTTAACAGTAATAGACAACAGCATAACTGCCATCATAAACAACACCAATCTTTTCATACGATATATTATTTAGTTGAAACATATAAATCCAATTGTTATAGCGATACAAAAGTAGCGGGTATTATTTATTATATAGGTATCCAAATTACTGATTATATAACCCGAATTACTGATAGATGTCCGAGAAGAGAAATAAAAAATCCCGTAAAATCAAGGTTTTACGGGATTTGTCATACTTTGAATCCTTTTTGTCTTTGGATTTCTGCGAAGAGACAGGGAACGATTAACTTTTAATTTCCCTATTCATTATCAGTATCTTACCAAAAGCCTCTGCTCCTATGACACCGAATAATTCACCGCGTATATGCTGCAACTTTCTTCCTGTTACACTCTTACTTACTTTTACAAAAGTAGCAAAAAAATAGCATAAATACAAATTATCCACTTGATTTAACGAATATAATTTCTATAATTTTCTTCCAATAACAATTGCAATTTAGAAAGAGGATAAAGGAACTTACCCCCTATGACAGTATAAGCTATCCCCCGTTCATCACGTAACTTTTGCAAAGTTCTGTTTGAGATATGCAACATGCCACATATCTGTTCACCGGTCATATAGACCTCACCAGCTATAGGAACAGGCAAATCCTGAAATTCAAGTATCTCTTTTGAGCATTTCTTAAGCATCCTCATCATCATTATGTACTCTTCTGACTGCCTTGTGATTAATCCGTCCATATGTTATCTTTCTTTTTGAATTAATATTTTGGCCAAATCACTCTCTTTATACATATATTTGCCGCCTATACAAGAACATGGAATAATCCCGTATTCCCTCTAGCTTTGCAAACTTCGTTTGGAGATATTCAAAACCAGACAGACCTCCTGGACATCCAGTCACTTTTCCATTTCAACCGGACCAATTTTCTTTTTAAC
>ENA-OYXH01000925-OYXH01000925.1-human-gut-metagenome-genome-assembly--contig:-NODE-925-length-9175-cov-34.121162_pt1 | contig 9175 bp, 6 predicted proteins | sample MGYA00244844_ERZ653420 | MGnify/ENA primary metagenome ERZ653420 (study PRJEB26926, sample SAMN06164998) | human gut metagenome | biome: ENVO:00009003; feature: ENVO:2100002; material: ENVO:00002003... | reverse complement strand
AGTCATTGACCGGGTCAAGCATCTGTCCGATACCGCTTTAAGGGCGTAACTTTGCACCCGGACAGCAGGGTTCGCCGATGACGCGCGGCCCGGAGTCCTGAAAGGTATTTTCCCAATCCGTCCCCTGACGGATTTTTATGTTCACCTGAACATAGCAAGATGTCTTTTCAGCCGCTCAAAATATTTTGAGCAGCCACGAAAAGCACTTGCCCTTGCAGGGGGCGGGCTTTCCCTCCGAAGTCGGGAAGCCTTTCAGAACTGCGGTGCTGTAATCCGAAGCGGCGGCTTATGCCGTCAATCCGCTAAATCCAAAGTAATATGAAAGAGAAAAGGAAAAGCAAATCAGGGAGAAATCCCAAACTTGATCCGGCGGTGTACCGGTACACCGTCCGTTTCAACGAGGAGGAACACAACCGTTTCCTCGCCATGTTCGGAAAATCGGGTGTCTATGCACGGTCTGTTTTCCTCAAAGCGCACTTCTTCGGGCAACCGTTCAAGGTGCTGAAGGTGGACAAGACGTTGGTGGACTATTACACCAAACTGTCGGATTTTCATGCACAATTCCGTGCCGTGGGTACGAATTACAACCAAGTCGTGAAGGAACTGAGGCTGCATTTTTCAGAGAAAAAGGCGATGGCGTTGCTCTACAAATTAGAGCAACACACCGTCGAACTCGTGAAACTGAGCCGCCGGATTGTGGAACTTTCAAGGGAAATGGAGGCGAAATGGTCGCAAAAATCAGTGTAGGAAACTCGTTGTACGGCGCGATTGCCTATAACGGGGAGAAGATTAACGAGGCGCAGGGGCGGTTGCTTACGACCAACCGCATCTACAATGACGGTTCGGGAAAGGTGGACATCAACAAGGCGATGGAGGGTTTTCTCACCTTCATGCCGCCACAGATGAAGGTGGAGAAGCCGGTGGTGCATATTTCGCTCAACCCGCATCCGGAGGATGCGTTGACCGATGCGGAATTGCAGGATATAGCCCGCGAGTATCTGGAAAAACTCGGTTTCGGCAACCAGCCTTATCTTGTTTTCAAGCACGAGGACATCGACCGCCACCACCTGCACATCGTGACGGTGCGGGTGGACGATAACGGGAAATGTATCAGCGACAAGAACAACTACTATCGTAGCAAACAAATCACCCGTGAGCTGGAGAAGAAATACGGGCTGCACGGCGCGGAGCGCAGGAACCGCCGGCTTGACACGCCGCTAAGCAAGGTGGACGCATCGGCAGGCGATGTGAAGAAACAGGTAGGCAACACCGTGAAGGCTCTGAATGGGCAGTACCGTTTCCAGACGATGGGCGAATACCGTGCGCTCCTTTCCTTATATAATATGACGGTGGAGGAAGCGAGGGGCAACGTGCGCGGACGGGAGTATCACGGGCTGGTCTATTCCGTCACGGACGACAAGGGTAACAAGGTGGGCAACCCGTTCAAATCCTCGCTTTTCGGGAAGTCCGCAGGCTATGAAGCCGTACAGAAGAAGTTTGTCCGTTCCAAATCGGAAATCAAGGATAGGAAACTGGCAGACATGACGAAACGCACCGTCCTTTCCGTGCTGCAAGGCACTTATGACAAGGACAAATTTGTATCCCAACTCAAAGAGAAGGGCATCGACACCGTACTGCGCTACACAGAGGAAGGGCGCATCTATGGGGCTACCTTCATCGACCACCGCACGGGATGCGTGCTGAACGGTTCGCGCATGGGTAAGGAGCTTTCGGCGAATGCCTTGCAGGAACACTTCACCCTGCCATACGCCGGACAACCGCCGATACCGCTATCCATCCCTGTGGATGCTGCGGACAAGGCACACGGGCAGACCGCCTACGACAGTGAAGATATATCGGGCGGTATGGGCTTGCTCACTCCCGAAGGTCCGGCGGTAGATGCCGAGGAAGAGGCTTTCATCCGGGCGATGAAGCGCAAAAAGAAGAAAAAACGCAAGGGCTTGGGTATGTAATCAGAGTATCAACAATTAAAAAATCAATGTATGTCACAACAAGAAGACGATTTGAGGGCATTGGCGAAAATCATGGATTTTCTGCGTGCCGTGAGTATCATTTTAGTGGTCATGAACGTGTACTGGTTCTGCTACGAAGCCATCCGGCTGTGGGGCGTGAACATCGGCGTGGTGGACAAAATCCTTCTGAACTTCGACCGCACGGCGGGGCTGTTCCATTCCATTCTCTACACGAAGCTGTTTTCCGTCCTTTTGCTTGCCTTGTCCTGTCTGGGTACGAAGGGTGTCAAGGGTGAGAAAATCACTTGGGGGAGAATCTGGACAGCATTTGCCGTCGGGTTCGTGCTGTTTTTCCTGAACTGGTGGTTGCTGCCCCTGCCGCTGCCGCTTGAAGCGGTGACGGGACTGTATGTCCTTACCATTGGAACGGGCTATGTCTGCCTGTTGATGGGTGGTCTGTGGATGAGCCGCCTGTTGAAACACAATTTGATGGAGGATGTTTTCAACAACGAGAACGAGAGTTTCATGCAGGAAACGAGGCTTATCGAAAGCGAGTATTCGGTCAATCTGCCGACACGTTTCTATTACAGGAAACGCTGGAACAACGGTTGGATCAATGTAGTTAATCCCTTCCGTGCGTCCATCGTGTTGGGTACGCCGGGCAGCGGCAAGTCCTATGCCGTGGTAAACAATTTTATCAAGCAACAGATTGAAAAGGGCTTTAGTCAATACATCTACGATTTCAAGTATCCCGACCTATCTACTATTGCCTACAACCATTTGCTGAACCACCCGGACGGCTACAAGGTAAAGCCGAAGTTCTATGTGATCAACTTCGACGACCCGCGACGCTCTCATCGGTGCAATCCCATTCACCCGGATTTTATGGAAGATATTACGGATGCCTATGAGAGTGCCTACACAATAATGCTCAACCTCAATAAAACGTGGGTGCAAAAGCAGGGCGACTTCTTCGTGGAGTCACCTATCATTCTGTTTGCCAGTATTATCTGGTATCTCAAAATCTATCAGAACGGGAAGTTTTGCACGTTTCCCCATGCTATCGAGTTTCTGAACCGCCGTTACGAGGATATATTTCCGATACTGACCTCTTATCCGGAGCTGGAGAACTACCTTTCGCCGTTCATGGATGCGTGGCTTGGAGGGGCTGCGGAGCAGCTCATGGGTCAGATAGCGTCGGCAAAAATCCCGCTTTCGAGGATGATTTCACCGCAGCTCTACTGGGTGATGTCAGACAGCGAGTTTACGCTGGACATCAACAATCCCGAAGAGCCGAAAATCCTCTGCGTGGGTAACAATCCCGACCGTCAGAATATCTACGGTGCGGCACTCGGTCTGTATAATTCCCGTATCGTGAAGCTCATCAACAAGAAGGGGATGCTGAAGTCATCGGTCATCATCGACGAGTTGCCCACAATATACTTCAAAGGGTTGGACAATCTTATAGCTACCGCCCGAAGCAACAAGGTTGCCGTGTGTCTGGGCTTTCAGGATTTCAGCCAGTTAGTGCGTGACTACGGGGACAAAGAGGCGAAAGTGGTGATGAACACTGTCGGCAATATTTTCTCCGGTCAGGTGGTGGGGGAAACAGCCAAGACGCTCTCCGAGCGGTTCGGTAAGGTGTTGCAGAAACGGCAGTCCATCTCCATCAACCGGCAGGATGTTTCCACCTCCATCAACACGCAGATGGACGCGCTCATTCCACCGAGTAAGATTTCCGGGCTTACGCAGGGAATGTTTGTCGGTTCTGTATCCGACAACTTCAACGAGCGTATCGAGCAGAAGATTTTTCATTGCGAGATTGTGGTGGATGCCGAAAAGGTGAAACGGGAAGAAAGTGCCTACAAGAAAATTCCCGTCATTACAAACTTCACGGACGAGGACGGCAACGACCGCATGAAGGAAACGGTGCAGGCGAACTACCGGCGCATCAAGGAAGAGGTGAAGCAGATTGTGCAGGAGGAACTGGAGCGTATCAAAAACGATCCGGTGCTGTGTAAACTGCTACCAGATAATGAGACTGTCTAACAAGTCCCCAAAATTGAAAATTATCCCTATCGAAGTTTGAAGTGACCCCCAAAAGTTGGATACAATTTTTTTGGGGGGCACTTCAGTTCTGACGGGTAAAATCGTAAAATTCGGACTTGTTAGACAAATACTTACGCGGTTTCAACCTCAGGTACTGAATCTATCGAATTGACAAATTTAACCAATTGCGGATCTGAATCTTTTTGTATGAGGTTTCGGAGACTCTTTTTCAATTCATAAGCATCATCCCCTGCTGTATTTATTAAATCCATATAAAAATCTTTGTTTTGCAGAATCAATGAACGGCATGCCCCATCGGAAATTACAGGTTTCACTATTTTATCAATAACGTCTCCAGCTTGACTTTTCAAATTACCATGCGATCTAAGCCATGTTTCGAAAAATTGAAACTTTATTGCATTGATAGTCTTTTTACCGATGCAGAAATCATTTCTTATATCGGTAACTGTCGATTTAATTTTTCGTTTATCCAATCTTTCAACTATATTCTTGAAACAATTAGGGAAAGGATTCAAACTTTGAGTTCCAGAAGCAATATCCATCAGAATCTTTTTGCCAAATTCAGTCAAGTTATCTGGCAAGGATTTGATTTTAGCCAGTAAATGTTTTATTGCGACAAACCAATAATATGATGTATGTGCTGTTCTTTGGGCGTATAATGTATCAACACTTATTTCAGACAACGCTTCGAACGCTATTTTATTGATATGATCGGTCAGGACATTGCTTATTTTAGTGGTCAAATCGTAAAAAGATGCGTCAGGAATTACATCTTTAATATTGTTCTTAGTGATATACTTATCCAAATCGGTATTCCACTCTGCTAAATGCTCGATAAATACCTCATCCGTTACACCTATTCTGTTCTTAATATCTTCAAATTGGGGCAATATGTCTGAGAGCAATAATTTATAGCCAAGTTTATGATTTACCATGTATTGTAGTGTTTCATTTAATAGCGGTATATTCCATCCCACACTATTTACTAATAAGTCTCCATGATCCACATAATAGTCCATGAGTTCTGCAACATATTTTATATCTCCACCCTCTATTAAGGAAACGGAATGACCATGTGCCAATTGCATGGCGACTAAATCGTAATATCCAGACTCTTTAATGTTTCGGCCATCAGTTTCTAATTCAGAATGCAACTGATTTATGTAGGTTGAATCTAACGTTACAGGTAAAGGTCTTTCTTCGTCAGATGCCAATAAACGATAGGTTGTAAATATAGCCCCTATATTATCTTTATTTACATTCTGTTCATCAATGCAATTCGTGATCGCTTGCAAAAGCGTTGGAAACGTATAGGTAGAATTATCTTTTAACGTTTTTACAATATCTGCATGGTCGAAATTATCGGGTAGTAAGTTTGCCAAATAATTATCGAGCGCCTCCGAATTTGTTGCTACTTGATAATATTTATATGCTTTAGTTGTCGCGTTATCCCGATAGGCAGCATCTGTTGCATTTGCAGCTTGAATATAATCGATAAATGTATTTGGCTTGACTGTTTTTGCTTCAATCAATGACGTAAAATCGCACGCCAACTTATTTTGCGCAATAAACCTGTCTATTGCATCTAACGTTTTGAAATAGTCGCCGCCATTGAAGTCATTGAACCGAACTATCTTCTTATATAATTGAGCAATCACATGGTTTTGGCTTTCCGTGTCTAAATGCAACAGCAGTTCTTGGTATTCGACAGGGAACACCTGCTTCTCTATGGATTCTTTTAATTTCAATTGTGCTATTCTTTGCCATACACGCAGAATAACATCGCTCTTTCGAGTTAATTTATGCAAACAATGTATAATCTTATCGATAAGCGCATTGTCCATACATTGTATAACTTCTTCTAATACAGTGTCAAATTGTTTATTAGTCTCTGCATATTGATTTATGTCGTGGTCTTCTTCTCCGTTGATGCAGCCTTCAATATATTTTTTCAATGGAATTTGTCGAGCATCTTCAACATCGACACCATATACCAAAGCTGCAATTTCGCGTTGTGTTTGCAGATCATTGTTAATTATTGTTTGAATGCCATTCAGATAGTCGCCGGACAATATTTGTTCTACTGGATTTGCCAGAATATCCGTCTTCTTCAAACAGAACAATGCTATGTTTATCATCAAAATTTCGTTACACCACTCTTGTTTAAGAGCGACCATCTCATTGATATATGATATAATTTCCCTAACATTGGCATTAGGATTTACCAATCTGAATATCCGATTTATAGTTTCTTTCGCTTCATTTTCTGTTTCTCCAAATGCTTCAACAAACAGTTTGTTGAATATACTTCGATAGTCGGTAATAACAGGAGGAGCAACACGATAAACAATAGGGAAAGTTTTATTGATAAAATACTTGGTCAGTTGTTTCGTTTGTTCGTCGGTCTCATCTCCGAATGCACAAGCTAAATGTGTTTCATCGAAAGGAATAACAGCCCAAACATTTTCAAAACCGCTATCGGCGAACGTATGGATAGAAGACCATAATTCTTTTACTTTTTCAGCGGGGAGACGATCCATGTTGTCAAAAACAAGGACTAATTTACGTTGTCCTTTTTCCTTGATAAAATCAGAAATGTCTTGCATCCATGTTTTGAACTCGTAAACCGTTGGTTCGTCTTCGCTCAAAGTCTCATAGCAAACGTCCTTTTCGACTTTATCTTGATAAATAGCTAACATATAACTCCATCCATATTTATGATCTTTGCTATATGCCCATTTCCAAACGCACAATGCAATAAGAACTGGCAGTGCAGCTATGATAATAGACAATAAAGAAAACCACCATGTTGTGGGTGTAGGTTTTACTGCATACGCAATAAATGTAAATATCGGAGTTAAAACTGCAACCAAAAATGCCGCAACCATACCATTACTGATAAGGGGATATTTTTCGGTTACGGTCTCCGTTTTACGGGCTAATAAATATTTCAGCTTTTCAGACCATGATACGGTTTTCGTACCTCCACCTTTGACTTTTATTGTTGCATTTCCAGATAGGATACCATCATCAATAAGTTTGCTTGTAAGCAATTCCAATATAGAGCGGCGTTGCAAGTCCTCTTGATGTCCCCATGCGTCATACTCAAAAAAGTAATAGTCGTCTGATAATTCACGTTCCAACATTTTAACCACGTTGGATTTTCCAGATCCCCAAATACCTTCGATGCCGATAATTCGAGGTAAAGTACATTCCTCATCCAATGAATCATTCTGACAAAAATGGCGAGCAATAGTTTTTGCCAACCTTTCTTGCGAACCTCCATCGAATTTGTCAATACCACACGGTTTATTTTGGATAAACCGCGGATATTGCTGTTTGGATTGTAGTTTTGTTTCCATATACGTAATTTATTGATTATACGAACTCCAAATAATTCTCCCGATTTACCACATGAAACTCGGCATAGGGATAGGCTTCTTGGAAGGCTTTCGGTGCGGCCGGCATTTTATTTCCCCACTTGAACTCCAAGGCGGTAAGACTGTCGGCACTCTCCTCAATCAGGTCGATTTCCTGTTTGTCGTAGGTGCGCCAGAAATAGAACTCCCTGTGCAGTCCCTCATTGAAGTTCGCTTTGCGCCGCTCTCCGATGATGTAGTTCTCCCACAGCGCACCGACATCCTGCCGAATGGCCAGCGGTGAGAAAGCCCCGATAATGGCATTGCGAATGCCGTTGTCGTAGAAGTACCACTTGCCAGCTTTTGTAACCTCCTTGCGTAGGTTACGCGAATAAGCCCCCAGACGATAGATAACGAAGACCTTTTCCAATAGGTCGAGGTATTTTTCAACGGTCGTCTTGCTCATGCCGAGTTGTTTACCTAACTCTTCGTAAGAAACTTCGCTGCCCAACTGAAAAGCTATCAATCGCAGTAGATCGCGCATCTTGCTCGAATTTTTTAAGCCGTCAATTGCTAAGATATCTTTAAGCAGGTATGCACCGACAATATCACGTAGGTAGTCTGTTTTACGTTCATAGTTCTCCATCATTACTACTTCGGGATAGGAACCGTAAATCAAGCGCGCTTCGAGGTTCTGGCGGGTTTCAAGTGCCGTTTCCGTCTGTGCGATTTCCCGTTGCGAGAATGGTGTAAGGAGAAATTGCGTACTGCGGCCGACCAACGGTTCACCAGTCTTATTCAGCAAATCGAATGACGAAGAACCACTTGCCAAGACACTTATTCCCGGTATTTCATCAACTATCAACTTCAGAATACTACCGATTTGTGGTATGTTCTGTGCCTCATCAATAGCCAGCAAATCAATACCATCCAATAAATGCCGATAATTGGCTATTGAGCGATTCTCCAATAGTGCTAATGTGTCGTAGTCTTCGCCGTTGAGCATCATCGTCCTACCTGAATAGTTGTCCACAATTTTACGCATCATTACCGTTTTACCAACACGGCGAGCACCAAAAATCAGTACTGCTTTATTGGGCGCGATTCGTGCTGTAATCTTCTCTTGAAGTATTCTATTTACTGTTTCCATACCTTATAAAATATAATGCAAAGATAATCATATTTTTTTAATTGGCGAATTTTACAAAAAAAACGGGCTATTAAATGGCGATTTTTACAACCACAATCTTATGGAAGTTGTTTCATTGTTTTTAGTAATGATATATGTTCATACTATGATGACTCAATAATTTACCAGACATACGTTTCTGAAATTTGTCCTTATAGGAATGAAAAACTCACATATATTGTGCTAATTAATATATAATTAAATGAAAATAAAAAGACAGGATACGAGTATTCCTGTCTTCTCATATGTAATGGATATTTTTTTATTTTCTCATCCGCTCCAACTCCTCATCACGCAACATTCTCTCGTTCAGTTTTTCCTGCATCCTGTCAATGAAATAGGTGCGGCTTTCGTTCTTCCGGCGTTTGATATCAGTGTAGAAGCGGTAGCAGTCTTTAGAATCAACCCCGAATATCTTATAGAGAAGTGGGGCGAGCTGTTTGAGCGGCATATTGCCGTTGTTGATGCAGCCCATCACGTCTATGCCGTAGATAAGTTCCACGAGGTCGATGGCATTGCCCGTCCATTGAAGAAGGCTGGCGGTGGTTTCTGTTGCGTTGTTGGCGGATATTAGTGGTGGCACT
>ENA-OYXH01000917-OYXH01000917.1-human-gut-metagenome-genome-assembly--contig:-NODE-917-length-9227-cov-6.432512_pt1 | contig 9227 bp, 9 predicted proteins | sample MGYA00244844_ERZ653420 | MGnify/ENA primary metagenome ERZ653420 (study PRJEB26926, sample SAMN06164998) | human gut metagenome | biome: ENVO:00009003; feature: ENVO:2100002; material: ENVO:00002003... | reverse complement strand
ACTATAAGGAGGGCAGACCCATGAGTGAACAACTGATTATCTCCGTCAGCCGTGAATACGGCAGCGGCGGACATGAGATCGCACAGAAGCTGGCAGAGTATTACAAACTGCCGATGTACGATCACAACCTGTTAGATGAGGTGGCTGCAAGCATGAATGTAAGCAGCAAGGAGCTGGCTGAGTTCGACGAAAAGAGACGTAATAAATTCCTGTACCGCAGTGTAATGGGAATGAACAGCTCTCCAGCAGACAATGTGGCCAGAATGCAGTTCGATTACATTAAGAAAAAAGCAGAGGCAGGAGAATCCTTCGTGATCGTAGGACGTTGTTCCGAAATCGTGCTGAAGGACAATCCGCACCTGATCTCTATCTTCGTATTGGGAGACAGAGAGGCCAAGATCGAACGTGTTATGCGGATCTATGAGTTGGATGCCCGTCATGCGGAAGAGCGCATGATCGAGAAGGACCGTCGCAGAAAGTCTTACCACAATAGTCATTGTAAGGTAAAATGGGGCGATTCCCGTAATTACGATCTGTCTATCAACAGCAGCAAGCTGGGCATAGAAGAGACGGTGGAATCTCTGAAAAATTACATAGACGCAAGAGTCGCTCATAAATAGAGCAGACATAAATCAACAAAAATGCAGAGACCATCTGAGGAAAGCATACGAAAGAAAATCGTGTAGTTGCCGCAGATGGTCTTTCTTGTTGTCGTTTCTTAAGAAATACCGGATAACATTTAAACAAATTTTAAGGATTTCTGTCGTGACGAATACAGCAGATTATGGTATTATCCTAGAAGATGAATAGGAATAAAAGCGTGCAAAATCAGGTACGTGGAAGTGAGGTACAGGATGAGCGATAAGGAAAGAGACTCCATTCAGGAGATGGAAGATATACAAAAGGGTCTGGAAGCCTTTTTACAACAGGAGATGCAGGAAATGCAGGCATCCGGGGCGGGAGCCCGCCGTAGTACGGGGCGCCCGGCGGCGAATGCGGGGACACACTCTGCGGAGCGTGAGGCAGCCCGCCCGGCTCCGCAGATGTATGATATGAGGGAAGATGACGAGGAAGAGGAGGAACTGGATGTGATCGGATCCGACAGAAGAGCAGGATCCCGTGAGGACTATGCAGAGGACTGGGATGATCCCACATACCGCAGGAGACAGGCAGCCCGCAGAGAGACGGCACGTAAGACTTCAGAGAGTCGTAACGGTGGCGGCCGTAGCAGTAACGCTGATCACCGCAGACAGGAGACCTCAGGCAGAACCCGCCGCAGCAGACGGGATGACTATGTAGAGGACTATGAGGACGATTATAACGATAGAAAACGCTCCGGAAGAAAATCCGGGAAGCGTGAGGAGATAGACACGAAAGCGGATAAAAGGAACAGAAAAGGAAATAAAAAGGGAGCCGGGAGCGGCAGAAAGAAGAAAAAGTCAGGACTCAAGCGTTTCCTGATCGCAGTGGCGCTGATCCTTGTATTCCTGGCAGCAGGATTGTATGTGCTGGTAGGAAAGGTCTACGGAGAGATGAACTATGAGAAGATCGAGTCGGTAGCGTCCTCTCCCATGAAGGAAGAAGGCGTGACCAATATTCTGCTGATCGGTAACGATTCCCGTGAAAACGGTGAAGACGGCAGATCAGATGCCATGATCCTGCTGTCCATCAGCAACAAGACGAAGAAGATCTACATGACATCCCTGCTCCGTGATATGTATGTGGACATTCCGGGACATAAGGGCAATCGTCTGAATGCGGCATATTCCTATGGTGGCGCAGAACTGCTGATGGAGACTATTGAGCAGAATTTCGATATTCATATTAGCCGCTATGTACTGGTGAACTTTGAAGCATTTGCCAATCTGGTGGATGCAGTGGGCGGTGTGGATCTTGAGCTGACCAGCAAGGAAGTGGAATATGTCAACGGCTATCTGGTGGAATACAACATTCTGCTGGGAAGACCGGAAGGTACCGACTATTTTGAAGATACTTCCGGCGGTATGGTACACCTGAACGGACCGCAGGCACTGGCGTATTGCAGAAACCGTTATATCGGTACGGATTTCGGCAGAACCGAGAGGCAGAGAAAGGTATTGGCAGAGGTGATCCACAAGCTTCCGCAGGGAATGCTGACCAATCCCCAGGAGCTGATCGATGGTCTGATGCCGAATCTGACCACGAATCTGACCCAGACAGAATGCTATCGGCTGAGCCTTATGGCACCTAAGGCCGTGACTTACGATATTATCCAGAACAGCATTCCACTGGAGGGCACCTATAAGGATGCGACCATCCGTAAGATGGCAGTGCTGGAAGTGGATTTCGAAGCCAACAAGAAATTCCTGCAGGAGAATCTGTACGGAGACGGAGACATCACTTCCACATCGGAGGCTTCTGCGGAATGATATTATAATTGGCGTATGAGAGTCAATGTGCCAGCAGGATTGACGAACGGCGAATGGGATCATGATAGTTGCGAAGCAACGGTAAGCACCAAAGATGCGGATCATGCTACGATAATGAGGGAGCAGCTTATGGGGTATCGAAAACAAAGGTTTGCAGCACTGTTCTGTGCAGCGGCAGTCATAATACTTGGTGGATGTGGCGATGATCTGACCCAGCAGGTCTACATTCCGGGAAGGGAAGATCTGGCGCAGCCTATCGGCGGTTACAATGCAACTACGCAGGCTGGGCAGACGGCAGAAGATTCTGCTACGGGGGCACAGACAGGGACGGCTTCCGGTGGAGAGAACGCAACAACATCGGGATCTTGCCATGACTCCGGTGATTTGACGGGTGAACGTTATACGATCACCATCTCCGCAGCAGGGGATGTAACGTTGGGAAATCATCAGGAACAAGACTACAGTGCCTCCTTCCGTCAGGCCTATGATCAGGCGGAGGACGAAGGTTATTTCTTTGAAAATGTGAGAGACATCTTTGCGGCGGACGATATGACCATCGTGAATCTGGAAGGGCCTCTGACCACATCGGAACAGATGCGGGAGGGACAGACCTACTGCATCAAAGGGGATCCAGCCTATGCTCATCTGCTGACGCTGGGGAGCATTGAGGTCGTCAGCTTCGCCAACAATCACCGCCTGGATTATGGCGAACAGGGAAGCCGGGATACTGTGGTGGCATTAGAGCAGGAAGGGATCATTTATGCTTATGATAAAAATGTGGGTATCTATGAGATCCCGGACAGTGCGGCAGCCCACGGCGGAGAGCGGAACCTGAAAATAGGAATAATCTCTGTCAATGAGGTAGAGTGGGGCGCACAGGCGGAAAAGCTGATCCAGAACAATATCGAGACCCTGCGGGAACAGAATGTGGACCTGATCCTGGCCTGTTGTCACTGGGGGATCGAGAAAGATACTTATCCGGAGAATTACCAACAGGTACTTGGCAGAAAATGCATTGACTGGGGTGTGGATCTGGTCATTGGTCATCATCCCCACGTCCTTCAGGGAATCGAAGAATATAAGGGCAGATATATCATCTATAGCCTGGCGAATTTCTGCTTCGGAGCGAACCGGAACCCGGCAGATAAGGATACCATGATCTTCCAGCAGACCTTTACATTCGAAAACGGACAGAAGGTGGAGGACCGGAATGCCAGGATCATTCCCTGCATGGTGAGTTCTGTGTCCACCCGGAATGATTTTAAGCCTACTCCGGCAGCAGGTGAGGATAAGAAGAGAATTTTGCAGCGTATGAATGAATACAGCCGGGATTTCGGTGTCGAATTTGATGAAAACGGCGGGATTCTCGTGAATTAGATGAGAGAGCGGCAACGCGGAAAGGAAACGGTCCGATCATGGAAAAAGCATTTAAACTGGATTTTGTCAATGATAAAACAGGAAGTCTGTATGTGAACTGCTGCGGATGCTCCCAGACGGCACCGCTGCACAGCTTCGGACCGGCCTCCAAGCCACATTACCTGATCCACTATGTCCTGAGTGGTAAGGGACATTTCCGGTTTCACGACAAGGAATACCGGCTGGAGGCGGGTTACGGTTTCCTGATCCAGCCCAATGAACTGGCTTTTTATCAGGCGGATGCGAAGGATCCCTGGAGTTATCTGTGGGTGGGATTTGCCGGAAGCCGGGCAGAAGAATACTTACACAGCATGGGACTGTCGGACCGGCATCCTATTTTTTCCTGTGATAAATCGGAGGAACTGTATTCCATTGTCCGGGATATGATGGAGCATAATACCTTTGGCATTGCGGATGATCTGCGCCGGAACGGACTGCTGGGAGTATTTCTGTCGGTGATCGCCGACAGCGCCGGTGTGGTGGCAAGGGAGGAAGAGGATAAGGGGAACCAGTATGTGAAAAAAGCGGTCTCCTTTATCCAGAGCAACTACTGTAACCCCATCAAGGTCACGGATGTGGCGGACTATGTGTGTATCAACCGCAGCTATTTATATACGCTGTTCCAGAACTATCTGGGGATGTCTCCCCAGCAGTTCCTTACTACCTTCCGTATTACCAAGGCGAGAGAACTTCTGGACTCCACGAATTATCCTATCGAGAGTATTGCATTGTCCTGCGGATACAGTGATGCCCTGGTATTTACCAAGGCCTTTCACGCCATGAAGGGAATGTCCCCTTCGAAGTACCGCAAGGAAAGCCACAAGGAGAGCACAAAAGAACAGCTCCAGGAGGTCGAGGGCCTGATCGCCCGGCTCCTGAAGCCATAGATGAAACTATAAAACCAAACAAGAAAGGGTGTCGCACAGCGGCACCCTTTTGTATTTGACTATTTCTTACTTTCCAGATTTTTCTCTACATACTCCAGAATATAGAAATTATCCTCCGGCATCTGGCAGCCTACGATGAACAGACCGTTATCATCGGAGCAGCGGATGATACGTCCTTCCAGCACATTGTGATCCGGGAGAGCGAAATCATGGATAGTGACAGTGATCGAGGCATTCTTGCTCTGGGTGAAGATATTGTCTGTCGCCAGGAAAGCAAAGCCGTTGGCACTGATATTATCCATGGTGGCCGCATATTCCGTATCAGAATTTTTGAACTTGATGGTGCAGGCATTGTTCAGATCCATACGGGGGTATTTACGGCGGTTATTGATCCTGGGTCTGGTATTAATGATGATTTTGAAGGCATGAGCACCCTTTTCAGGAGCGGGAGAGATGACTGCCTTGTCCCAACAATACAGGATGTTGCCTGCGGTGATCTGTAAGGTACAGGAAGCGGTATCTGTGAGTGCTAGCTCCTTCTGACAGGATACCAGCAGACCCTCCGGAATCTGTTCGATCAGTTCTCCAAGGTATTCCGTATCTCCCTGGCCGGCTACTTTCAGATCGATCTTCATACCTGGCTGAATATCTTCGATACCCATGAAGCCGCCGATACCCAGATCACACATCATGTTCTCCATGACATCCTCGATGGTGTTGATATTGGAAGCGGTTTCTTCGTATTTACTGAGCATACGCTCACTGGTCTGGCTGGAGTGTGCAATACAGCCGGTGATAGTCTCCACGATGTTGGATACCTGTTCCATATTGGATACCAGCTGGGTATTGGAGCTTTCGACTTCTTTAATTGCGTTATCAACTACCTGAATATGTCTGCCGAGCTGTGCGGAATCAGATGCGATCTGATTTACATTTTCACCGGTATGTGTTACCTTTTCCAGGGTAACCTGAATCAGCTTCAAGGTCTCTTCAATGGAAGAGGTCATCTTCGCGGAGGTAGCATCCAGCCGGGAGAGAGCATTCCTGATCTGCTCAGAGGAAGCGTGGGTTTCAGTACTTAAGGTACGGATCTGATCAGCTACCACTGCGAAGCCCTTGCCTGCTTCACCGGCTCTGGCAGCTTCAATGGAAGCATTTAATGCCAGCAGATTTGTCTGATTCGTGATCTTCTCTATGGTACCGGTCTCTTGTTTTACCATTTCGAATTCCTGACGGAAATTCTCCAGAACATTTTCCAGCTCAGTAGACAGCTGTGACATGGTAGCAGCGGTATTCACCAGACTCTTCAGGTCTTCTGCGCTGACGCCGGAATGGGATTGCGTTTTTTCGACGAGCGTGATCATTTCTCCGATCAGAGCTACCACATTTTCTACCTGGGCGCGGATATCGGAGGTCATCTGTGTGGATGAGGTGGTACGATCCTGCAGCATATTGTTGTTGTCAGTCAGCTCATTCATACCCAGCATGACGATATCGGAGCCGTGCTTATTCTCGGAAGCCAGCTCTCTTACGACTGTGATGCCATCGAGAATGATATTACTCGAAGACTTAACCTGCTCTACAGTGGTTACGACTCTGTGCAGGTCAGCCTTGATGCTGTCGGTCATGGCACCGTCGGATTCATTCAGATGACGGATGGACATGACATAGCAGATGTAGCACAGGACGATACAGGACAGCTGTAACTGGTAATTCTTCATATCGGAAGCACTGTTGAAGCCCAGCATATAGCGATAGACGGCTGCACCGACGATGATCAGGGCATTGGCAATACCGCAGTTGATCATGAATTTCCGGTTCTTATATAGTACCAGCAGGCTCGTCACCGGCAGGATGTAAGTGAAAGCGATCGGGGAAGCTGTGGTACAGATAACAAAGGTATAGAAGATGCCGTAACCGATGACCAGATCGTAGCGGTAGAGTTCCGTTGCCCAGCCCTTTACACGTAACAGCACTTCGCCGAAGATCAGAGGCAGCCAGCACAATGCCAGAAAAATAAGGTAAGAAGTGGTGGGATATAATCCCCCGGACGCATCGGAGCCATAGTTGGCACTCAGTAAAACAGCAAAAACGATCCAGATCTTACGGGCTTTCCGATTAGCTTTTTCTTTGAAAACATTTTCATCGTATGTCATGATACATATCCTCCTTTACAGTCCTCTCCGGTATGTTCAAAAAAATGAATCAAATGGTGGATCACTTCCCTGCTTTCCGGAAGCTCCGGGTAAAAAGCGCTGAACGCATGGGTCAGGCGGGGATCCTTCGGGTAGTTGATCAGTTTATGGGGCATCTGATGTCTGCGCAGAGCCTTTTCAAAATTCAGAGTATAACTCTGAAGATTATCGTTGTCACTGGTGATCAGGAGACTGGGTGGCAGGCTGGTCACGATGTCCGGGTGCTCCGGAGATACATAGGGGGCAAAAGCACTTTTTTTATAATGCCGGCCGTAGAGATATCTGGGGAGGAAAAGTCCGATCTGATCCAGGCGGTTCGTATAGAACATTCCGCTGACCAGGCCAAGTGCCCGGACTGGCAGGTCAGAAGGGGTTACTCCAGCAGCCTGTGCCAGTGCAGTGCTTCGTTGCATGGCGATTCCATAAGTCAGCAGACAGGCACCGCCGCTGTCGCCGCAGGCATATATGCGGGAAATGTCACCGCCGTATTCCGTCAGATGATCCCGGATAAAATCCAGTGCCAGATGCAGATCAGCCAACTGGTCATAGAAAAGACAGTCCGGTATCAGCCGGTACTCCATGCTGAATACCAGATACCCCGCCTCACAAAGGGAGGCACAAAAGGGACGATTGAACTCCTTGTTCCCCATGAGGAGGCCTCCGCCATGTACGTTGACGATGACCGGGAGAATCTCTCCGTCCCGTCCCCTGGGACGGTAGACATCCAGACGATGGGCCGGAACATGCTTCTCATCATAGAAAATATCCGATTGTAGGAAAACGTCTTCAGGAAGAGGATACTCTCTGCCCCTGGAAGCGTAGCTTTGCTCGAATGCCGCCCGCTGCTTATAGAACATTTGACATATAAAGCTTTTCATGTGTACTCCTGATTCTGACTGTATATGTTTCAAAAAAGGAAAGTATTTGTCGAAAAATAGCAATATACAGCCTTTAAAAGAATACCACAGAAATGAAAGGATTAAAATAGAAAAATGCAACATTCTATTATGGAATGTTGCATTTTGTCTTGCATTACATATTTCGGCTGACCATGGGAAAACTTTAGTCTTTTTTATAAAAATCGTTATTACGAATTATATATATCACTATAATGCTTTTTGCACAACACATATCATAGCTGTATATCGCGGAATACGGCATCTTTGTCATCCTGTTCAATCCCCAGATAATGTTTTGTGATCTGAAAAGAAGAATGATTGTAGATTTCCATCAGCAATGCGGGTGGTGTTCCCATTTTCCATGCATGGTAGCCGAAGGTCTTCCGCAGGGAATGGCATCGCACGACATCATCGATCCCAACCTGCTCTGCGGCTCTGCGGACAATACGGTAAGCCTGATACCTAGAGAGAGGGAAAGCTGTTTTTCTGGGACTGGGAAAAAGGTAGTCTGTGTCGGTTACGGAAGACTGTGTTTTCCGGTAGGACTGTAATGTTTTCTGAAGTTCTCTGTTGATCAGGATCCTGGTTTCTTTTTCCGTTTTTTTCTCCGTGATCAGGAGATGGGTGTAAAAGCGTCTGTGTTCTGTGCAATAGACATCTCCCCAGGTGAGATGAAGGATGTCGTTGATGCGGAGAGCGGTGTTCAGACCAATCAGGATGAGAGTGTAATTCCGGGAGTTGGGCTGTTTGGTAAGGTAGTACTCTTTGAAATCGTGTAAAAGCTGTTTGCTGCGGATAGGTTGTGTCGTGCTCATAATGGCCTCCTTGATAGAATAGATGAATTAGAAAAATGCAACATTCCATAATAAAATGTTGCATCAGTGAGAACCAGCAGGCAAGGAAGGCTGAATAAAAACAGGGAGGTTATCAATTATGTTGCGTCTGACCGTTAGTCCGGAAGAATACCTGATGATCAATGACAATATCAAGATCGTGTTCCTGGGAGGAACCAAGAATCATCTCCGTATCATGATCGATGCACCGAAAGAGGTGAACATCGTGCGGAGCACGGTATTAGAGAACCAGATCACAGATCCGGAGGAGAGAGCGAAGCTTCCCAAATATTATGCGGAAGAGGAGCACCCGGAGAAATACCGCAAAAAATCCAACGTGATCATCACAAAGGGAAATGCGGACAAATAATTTCATATGGTAATAACCGGAGGAAGAGCGGCTCTGTCAGGGCCCGACAGGGAAGCTCCTACTCCGGTTACTATAAAAACTAAAAACAAGTATCTGGGAGAAAAGGATTTCTCAATAACAATACAGATACGCACACTGCCGCAAAAGGAATTGGGCAGTAATACAAGGAGGTAAATATTATGGTAGTACAACACAATCTCTGTCTCTTATACACATCTC
>ENA-OYXH01000903-OYXH01000903.1-human-gut-metagenome-genome-assembly--contig:-NODE-903-length-9306-cov-5.393903_pt1 | contig 9306 bp, 7 predicted proteins | sample MGYA00244844_ERZ653420 | MGnify/ENA primary metagenome ERZ653420 (study PRJEB26926, sample SAMN06164998) | human gut metagenome | biome: ENVO:00009003; feature: ENVO:2100002; material: ENVO:00002003... | reverse complement strand
CACTTATGCGATCGTCGGCAGCGTCAGATGTGTATAAGAGACAGATATAAGCTATAGACCGGCCCCCCCTCGGAATCAAGCACAACATTGAGTTTCAGATTCCCATTGGGAGATAACAATTCGTGTGCCATCGCCACACAAGCAATTCCCAGAAATACAACTGTTAATAATACATGTTTCATATACATCCGTTATTGTTGATATATAAAATATTGATAAGGTTCCATCGTCATTACAGTAGGCAACTCCACATCCACACCGGCAATCACATCGGTCATGGTCTTGCCAGCATGCTCCATAGGTACTTTCACTTGTACAGACTCATTGGCAGTATTCACCATGACCAACATGCCATGACTGCCTGCTGCCCGATAAAATGAAGCGACATCTCCGGTAGTATAAACTTCCAGTTCACCACCACGTACACTGCTCGTAGCTTTATAGGCTCTGATGATTTCTGCCATCTCTTGCGCAAAGACTTCATTGGACTTCAAGTCTATAACTCCGTAATTGAAAAAGTTAAGTGACCGCGGATAGGCTACTTCCTGCGAACTATAAATAAGAGGTATCCCCTCGAGCATAGTCGTCAATACAAAAGCAGACATGGCACCACGCTCACCGCCATAACATTCTATCGGTGAAGCCTCACTTGCCTGGTCATGATTAGTAGAATAGCGTAACCGTAACGTACCCTTCGGCATTCCCTCCAATTCGGAAGTATTCATAGCATAAAGGTCAGTAAGTGAGCATTTACCGGCATAATAGTCTTTCAGTTTACTATGGAAGTTCCAGCCGTAGAGCAGATTGAAACCATTGTTCATTAAAGACGTTTTTCCGCCTTCGGCAAGCATCAGCAAATTATTGTCAAGTGTACGGAGCTCGGCGATTGCTTTCTTCCAGAAAGCATCTGGTACCCCCTCGGCATAATCACAACGGTATCCATCAATACCAATTTCTGTTACCCAATACTTCATGGCATCAATCATGGCTTGCTGCATGGTTTCGTTGTCAAAATTCAAGTCAGCAACATCCGCCCAAGGCTGTTCTTGAGGTTGCACCACATTGCCATTTGCATCCTGTGTATACCAATCCGGATGCTCAGTCACCCAAGCATTGTCCCACGAAGTATGGTTGGCAACCCAGTCAAGAATCACTTTCATTCCTTTGGCATGGGCAGCATCTACCAGTTCTTTCAAGTCTTTTTTTGTTCCGTAACGTGTATTCAGCTTTTTATAATCCTTTATACAATAAGGTGAATTCACACTTTTCAGTACTCCCGGCTCATTTACAGGCATCAGCCAAAGCACGGTAGTCCCCAGGCTTTGAATACGGTCAAGCTCTGCTTTGATGGCAGAGAACGCATTTTCTTCGGCAAAAATGCGGGGATTTGCCTCATAAATCACCATATCCGAAGCCATGTATTCTTCCTGTGGGACGGGAATCGGTTCCATGTCACTCTGACTATCACTACACCCCATACAAGAATGTAGCATCGTAAAGAGCAGTGTCGCAATTATTACTTTTTTCATATTTCTACTTTTTATCTATACTTATACTCATTGGCGGAACTGATATCTGCAAAAGGAGCATCCAAACTCTCCAGTAATGGGCATTGGCAGAAAAGATACTAAGCCTTAATACTAAAAATCCCGGAAGCCAATACTAAAAAACAAAAGAGCTAAGAGATAACTTCTTCCCAAGGCTTGGTTTTTCTATCCCAAGACTTGGGATAGAAAAACCAAGCCTTGGGACATATATCCGCAAGATTGAAAAGAGATATCCTATCCCCAATCTCATTCCACCAATAGGTCATTTAACATCTTCATTACTATACAAAACTCATTTCAAGAAATTATTCTGATTAGAAACAAAAGCCGCTTCAGATTCCGGTTCAGAGTCTCCGTCCGGATTGTTAGGGTCAATCTCCTCACCAGCTATGTCCGTAATACGGAAATAATAATCTCGATCAAGCGTCACTGCTGCGAGGTCAAATTGTGAGCCTCCATTGTTATTATTCATTATCAGATTGTAAGTCAATCCCTTATTTGCTTCACCTGTATCGTAATAATTATACGTGACACCTTTTATCTCAACACTACCGGTTGGTAATATTCCTGGCCAACTGCCAAAGAGTTCCGGTATATCATTTCCCCACGCGTATATGGTTGTTTCTGCCCATCCGGACTGGTCTTCAATAAAAATGGTATAACCATCATGGATGACCACTGCATCCGGATCTATTTCCGTCCAACCGCTTTCTGTGATTTCCAAATATATGTCACGGTCAAGAGTAAAGTTCTGTGGTCCATCAAATTGTGAACCTACTCCATTATCGTTAAATATCAAATTGTAAACCAATCCCTTATTTGCTTCACCTGTATCGAAGTATTTATAGGTAATTCCTTTTATCTCAACGCTACCAGTAGGTGAAATACCGGGCCAACCTCCAAAAAGTTCCGGCAAATCATTTCCCCACGCATAAAGTGACAGTACATCCCAACCTGTATTGTCCATCACGAACACAGCATAACCGTCATGGGTCACTTCACTTGGGTCTTCCGGCTCCTCAAAATAAGCATTCCAGCGGGTTACCGTTATATCAGTGCGAGTACCTACCTTAGCCGAAATTTGATGTAAAGCATCCTCATTCTGCAAAGTACGCTCTATACCTTGTGTCTTAGAAACGAAATAAAAGCCATCGGCAAGTGTCTTTCCATTAACAAAATCTTCCGGATAGAGGTATATGCCCCATTTAACATCATTGTTTGCAGCTTTCTCCATCTGCCACTTAAGGTCTCCGGAAGCAGCATCCTGACCTCCATTGAAATCGCCTGCAATATAAATTATTTCATCGGCACCAGTTCCTTGGGGCATAATCACCTCCAGCAAAATAGCATCGCTACGAAGTTCAAATTGCGGCAACTCATGGTCAAACACAATTTCCTCCTTGTCACAACTACTGATGAAAGCTACAAAAAGCAACAAAAGCCATAGCGGATTACATATATATTTTTTCATTGTTACTATTATTATAGGATGATTAATAATTAGGATTCTGTACCAGTCCCGGATTTACCATAAGGGCAGACTGGGGCAAGGGATACCACTCGTATTTGCGGTCACGTTTAGCCGGATAGCTTAAACCGTCGTCCGTGGCACGGCCAAAGAACCACCATTGCCCTTGCGTAAACTTATCGAAACGACGCAAGTCTGTACGACGACGCCGCCCCTCTCCCAAGAATTCAAGTCCCCATTCACTCAACATCCAATCCATATCAAAGGATGTAAAACCAGGACCGGGCTGTTCGAGAGCTGATTTATCTGTAAAATAGCGTGTTTTAACTCTATATACCAGCTCTTTAGCACCTTCTGTATCACCTGCACGCATTTTACATTCAGCAAGAGTATAGACCACTTCACTCAAACGGAATTCCACCTCATCGATGTTTTGGAAATCAATGCCTGCACTCTCCGGATAAACCGGATATCTTACCAAACGGACACCTGAATTCGTTTCACCCCAGCGAGGTGACATGACAGTCTCCAGATTACGTCCTAAATTAAGGAATGTACCCACTTGATCCACATAAACCAAATCCTGACCGTCACGGTCGGCATCTGCTTTCAAAGCCGCACCCTTACCATAGTTGGCTTTAATAGCCCCTTTCAAAAAAATGCCTTGATAGTTTCCTGTTGTTTCATTATACACATAGTTCTGCTTACGGATATCTTTATCGTGGAAACGTTCATAAACTGCTCCTAACTTATCACCGTAGTCGGTAAGAAAGCTCTTAGGATTGTCAGTACCACCATACGGCTGTACATTTCCAGAATTATCCCATGAAGGTGCCAAGCATACACAATTCCATCCGCTCTGGCTGTATGTACCTCCAAAGTAATCCCAACAATTGTAAGGCATGAAAGGCATGTTACGCATCCAACCGGTATTGACCTGACCGACTTCCATCGCCAATGCCATTACAACTTCCGGACATTCTACATTGTTTATCGAATAAATATCACGATAGTCATCGGTAATGCTGTAAGTACCATAATCGCCATTCAGAATTTTTTGGCAAAGAGTGGCACACTCATTATAACTGTTTTGTTTGATAAACACCTCAGAATTCAGCAACAAGCGCATCTTAATCATACGATTGGCAGCTTGGTTCATGCGGTTGCGAGTCTTTCCAGAACCATCTTCTTTCATAAGATCTGTAACTGACTCATCTAATTCCTGACTGATAAAATCGTAGATAATCTTGCACCCCTTATCAAAATCAGTATCTGCAGAACCAGGGATTTCCGCACCCGAAGAAATGTTCAAGGGAAGTGCTCCACCCCAAATCTCAAAGATATTGTAGTATGCCCAAGCACGCAGGGTACGTACTTCGGCAATATAACTATTCAAAGCATCCTCAGTCATGCGTATAGATGCGGGGCTGATTGCCTGCAAATCTGTAATAAGCGTATTGCAAAGCCCAATAGTGGTCCACGCATTCTCCCAAGTTTGGCGAATAATGGTTGATTCTGACGTCCAGGTATGTGAAGACAAAGCAAACTTCAATGCCTCATCCCATCCCCAAAGTCCACCGTTCCAACTGCGCCATGCCACCTGGTCGGCAGAAAACTCCTGCAAATACCAGAAGTATTCCAAATAACTATATGCAGCTTTCGAATAGATGGCTGCCACTGCCCCCTGAACACTCGTCTCATCTTGATAATAAATTCCGGCATCCACACGATCGAACACTTCCTCGTCCAAATTAGTACAAGAGAAAAGTGAACATGACATAATCATCGCCAATAACCAACGACATTTTATATATTTCATATCTTTCATATTTTTAATAATTTGTTTCTCATTTATTTGAAGCGAAGAGTCACACCTAAACTCAATTGAGTTGCTGTAGGATAAGCACTATTACTATCTACTCCCGGCTGGATACCATTCACGTCTATAATTGAAGGGTCATTACCAGAATATCCGGTCAAGGTAAACAGATTCTTGGCAGACAGATATATGCGCATATTATCCAGTAACTTACGGTTCTTAGGAGTAAAATTATATCCCAAGGTTACATTTTCCAGTTTTATGAAGCTACCATCCTCCAGGAAATAGGAAGATATTACTCCACCACCGGTACGGATATTCTTATCTTCCAGATACGCAGAGCGAAGAACATTATCTGTACCACATCCCTGAAGCCCCATACCATATTTACGCATATTGAATACATCAAAACCGAATGTACCGCGGAAGAATACACTCAAATCAAAATTTCTCCAAGTCAGGTTGTTACTCCAAGACAAGAAGTGCTTGGGAGCACCATTGCCAATATAACGTTTATACTTGGCATCAGCCTGAGAAATCGGTATTTGCTCATCTTTATCATTCAAAATAAGCATATTGCCATTTTCGTCAACACCTGCATATTCATAACCGTAGAACTGCCCTATCTCTCCCCCTTCCTGCACACGGAAGAAATATTCGCTGGAGCCAGTACCCGGTTTTAAGTAAAGGTCGAGATAAGATGCCTTGTAAATATCGTTAGAAAGTTTGGTCAACTTAGTCTTCCCATAAGAATAATTGATTCCGCTCGTCCACTTCACTGCTGTTTTAGTAAGGATGTCACCATCCAAAGATACTTCTATACCGGTATTTTTCGTTGTTCCAACGTTAACCAAAATAGTGGAATAGACAAAAGGCGGTTGAGGTGCCGTGTACGTATAAAGCAAGTCTTTAGAACTACGGTCAAAATACTCCACTGAACCACGTAAACGATTCCATAGAACAAAATCAACACCCAGATTAATCGCAACGCTCTTTTCCCAAGCCAAATCCGGATTAGCATTACTAGAGGGAGCATAGCCCGTTACCCAACGCCCGTCAAAGAGATAACTACCATTGGTATTGTAAGTAGAAAGTGATTTATAAGCATCAAAATCCGAACGACCGGTAATTCCGAAAGAAACACGCGGTTTCAAACTGGTCAACACTTTCCGGGTATTCTTCATAAAGCCCATCTCCATCATTTCCAAAGCCAAAGAAGCTGCTGGGAAGTACCCCCACTTTTGGTTAGCACCAAATTTGGAAGAGCCTTCATAGCGCAACGAAGCCGATGCAAAAAGCATATCCTTCCAATTATAGTTCAACCGACCAAAGAAGCCAATAAGTGTCGATTCAGAGCGACCGCTATATAAACTTGCCAAACCATCCTTCAGATAAGAGCCACTGCCCAAATCCCAATATTTCGTATTATCAAAAGAGAAGTCGTTGTTACTACCACCAATCTGTTCCCAGATAGACTTCTCATAAGTATAGCCCACTACAGCCTTAATATTGTGGTCGCCCAAGTTCAGTGCATAATTTCCCAACCACTCCAATCGATTGGTGTACCATTTCTGATACTTCATTTCCGCACGTCCTTTATAACCATTCCAATAGGACTCCGAACCGGCAGACGAAGCATAATATTGTTGCTTCATGTCATTGTAATGCAATGAGTAACTTAATGTTGTATTCAACAAATGCTTTTCTGTCTGCAAAATATTCAGTTTAGCCTCAGCCGTACCCAACAAATACATACGCTGGCCGTTGTTATCTCTCAAAGCAAGCTCCGCAACCGGATTGGTTGCACCCGTAGGAGAAGTAGGCTGATAATACGAACCGTCTGCATTATATACCGGCATTGTAGGATTCATTGTGAGTGCCCTATCGAAGAAACCATCATTTCCCCAGGTTTCATTTACACGACGTGCACTCAACGAACCGTTGAATTGTAAGCGATTCTCCAGTACACGCTGTTCCATAGAAAAACGACCTCCAAATTCTTCACGACCACTCACGATGTCAAGTCCATTGGCACTTTTGTAATTGAAGGAAGCACCATAGAAACCATTCTTTGTGCTACCATCAATAGATATATATTGGTTTGTGTCGTATGCTACATCACGAGTAATCAGTCCATACCAGTCAGTGTCGGCTCCATAGTCTGTACCTCGTCTCGAACGACGGAATTCATCAGCCGACAGAATATCCGGAGAGGGCTTGGCTACATTAAAAGCGATGTAACTGTCATATGTGACTACCGTTTTTCCAGCTTCACCCGAGCCACGTTTCGTTGTAACTAAAATCACACCATTAGCACCTCGCGTTCCGTAAATAGCAGCTGAACCCGCATCTTTCAATACCGTAATAGATTCAATATCCTGTGCAGCGATGTTACGGATATCGCCACCTGCCACACCATCTATGACAATCAAAGGACTATTACTTGCAGAAACAGATGTTGCACCACGTACTTGTAATGAAGAACTGGAGTTAGGATTGGCAGCTGCCTGCGTATTGACATTCAAGCCCGCGACTTTTCCCGATACCATTTCCATCGGGTTATTCATAGCCCCCAAATTAAAATTTTTCTTATCCACTTGTACAATGGAACTGGAAACTTCTTTTTTACTCAATGAACCGTAACCCACTACTACAACTTCTTCCAACACCTGCTGGTCATCATGCAAGACAACATCAATCTTGTTTCTACCGGATACGTTCAGTTCCTGCGTTTGGTAACCTACATAAGAAAAAATAAGTATTGCATCAGGATTGACATTCAATAACACATAGTTACCGTCAATGTCAGTTATCACCCCCGAAGTTGTACCCTTTACCAACACACTTGCACCGATAAGACCTTCACCCGTTGCATCGGTCACCTTTCCTTGTACCTGAAGTTGTTGCGCAACAGCAACACCAGTCATCATAAGAAAACCCAGTAAAAGGATCATGCGCTTTTTAAGGCATCTCTTTAGACTTTTCTTTTTCATCTTATTAGAAATTAGTTAAACAATAAATAGATTGATGCAAATGTATTATCAAAACAAACGCACGATTTGGGCTGAGATAAAAATCTAAAGTCCTGCAACAGGCAATCAACTATAATACAACGCATTACAAAAATGCTATTGCTACTAATTTCTAAATCATTTCTAAACTTTTTAAGGCAGAAGAAAGCCTCAAAAGGAGGATAAAATCAAAAAGAAGTTATTTTCATCACTCGTTCTTCAAAGTCCTCTTTACAAAGAGACTTGTTTTTTAGCTTGGAACGATAAGTATAGATGGTAGTTATGGAATAACGCAAAAATTCTGCAATACGCGCACTGTCTGTAATACCTAAACGAATCAGTGCAAATATGCGCAGTTCGGTAACAAGCAATTCTTCATTTTTAGGATGCAATTGTTCTTCAACTGGCAACAAACGATTAAATTCTTCTACAAAGTTAGGGAATATCTTAAGAAAAGATACATCGAAATTGTGATAGAACTCTTTCAACTCTTGATTTATGAAACGGTCGGACTTCAATGTACGATATAACTCCTCAAGTTTACCGGCAGCAGCCTGCTTGTTCAATATGCGGCGATATTCTTCCATCTTACTTATATAAGAGGAACTTAAACTGAGGAAACGTCCCAAATACTCTTCCTTAATATGATTGGCTTCCGTAAGAGTCTGATTAGTATGCAATAATCGTTCATTAGCCTCATGTTGAGACTTGTTCAGCTTCTTCAATTCACTATTCAATATACTCAATTGGGAATTGGCAGCAACAACTTTTTTACGGGCATAAGACAATTTTTTCATTTGCCATAGCACACACAGTACTGTCAATAGAAGGAAAACAGAAAGGATACATATGCCTGTAATAAACATTCTCTGCCGCTGTTGCTGTATTTCCTTTTCTTGCTGATAAGCACGATCTATGAGCGGAAGCATCTTGGAATTCTGCGAACTACGCAACCGAGTAGTATAATAATTAGCATCTTCCATACTAATCTTGATATAGTGATTAGCACGTTCCAAATCGCCCATTCCATAAAGTAATTCCGCTAATGCGCACAAAGAATAATTTTCTTTCACCACTGCCCTAATGTCAGCAATGGCACTGCTAATACGTGCTTCCATTTCTTTCTGCTTGTTCCCCACGACATGATAAGCAAAAGCCAGAATTGAAGTAGCTACTGCATACTCACGCGTATTGGATTTCAACCGAGGTAAAAAATTCTTCAATAAACATATAGCCTCCTGACTTTTTCCCTGGTCAATGAGCTGAGGTGCATGCACGACTACATATCTATAAGTATCTTCCGGTACTAGGCTGATTATAGAATCCCTATACAAATTTGCTATCCGAAGATAATTGTTCACGTAGTTCCGATCAGTGGCGTACTCTGCCTGATAGAGATATAGGTTTTCAAAACATACATAATCTGTCTCTTATACACATCTGACGCTGCCGACGATCGCA
>ENA-OYXH01000884-OYXH01000884.1-human-gut-metagenome-genome-assembly--contig:-NODE-884-length-9494-cov-3.872974_pt1 | contig 9494 bp, 6 predicted proteins | sample MGYA00244844_ERZ653420 | MGnify/ENA primary metagenome ERZ653420 (study PRJEB26926, sample SAMN06164998) | human gut metagenome | biome: ENVO:00009003; feature: ENVO:2100002; material: ENVO:00002003... | reverse complement strand
TCGTCGGCAGCGTCAGATGTGTATAAGAGACAGACGCAATTACTCACGGCAACCGTCTTATTATGATGAGTGACGGCAAAATTATCCTCGATATCTCAGGCGAAGTAAAGAAAAATCTTACGGTTGAACACCTCCTCGAAATGTTTGAAAAAGCAAGCGGTTCAAAGCTTGAAAACGACCGTATGCTTTTAAGTAAGGATAAATAATCAAAATCATATAATCTCAAACAAAATGCCCGACACCGCAGTCGGGCATTTTTATTTGTATATTAAACTATGCACGGTTACCCGTAGCTGTGTCCGTCGGACTGCCGTCACGCAAAGGCGGAAAATTTTCCGTCAAACTGATTTTACAATGTTACTGTACAACATTCAAATATTGAACTTTCAGCAAAATAACATTATTAAATTTGTAACACACGGCATAACAATTTCTTAATCGGAATAATTAAAAACACCGATATATAGACGAATTCTACAAAAAACGCACCATAACTTTGTGCATAACATAAAAATATCTTGTCAAAACGGCAAAACTGAATGTAAAAACAAACACAAAACTATCACATTAAACAAACACAATAAAATTATTGCAACCTAATTGAAAAAATCAATCTAAAATGGTACAATCTACTATAAAAAATATGGGTTAGTGTTCACATTTTGACTGAAACAAGCTCAAGGACACATTTTTTAGCTAAAGACACGGCACTTTTTGTAAATTAACAACAAAATCCCGTGGCTTTGCCGATTATATTTCACCGTTGGTCAGGCGGTAAAGGTCGACCCCGAACCTAACCAAAACCAAAATATTCGGTTATGGAGGTAATATTTATGAAAACAAAAATTCTCATTTAGGCAGAAGCACTGTTTCCGTCATCCTTGCGGTAATGATGCTTCTGTCAACAATGCTTATCGGCACTGTTTCAACAGTTAATGCTACTGTTAGTGGTCTTTCTGAAATTTATTTTACACCTAGTATAAAATGGCAAGAGGGTGGTGCAAATTTTAGGTTAAATGTTCAGGATAGTAGCAATAATTGGCATAAAATTACGATGACTAAAGTTGATGAAAACAAACCTATATACAAGGGTGAGCTTGATTCTAATACTACTTATAATGTTGTTCAATTTTTGAGATATAATAATGATTACACTAAGGAGTGGGACTATTCTAAAAGTTGTTCAGATATACCTTCTGGTATGAACTATTACACTATGACAACTGAAACTTATAAGGATTGGGCTATAGATAATAGTAATGGTACTTGGTCTTACTATTTTGATTCTGACCCTGTAGCAGATAGCGCTTCACTTACAGCTTCATCTGAAACTGTTAAAGTAGGTGATTCTGTTACTCTCACAGCTGTAGCTGATAACCCCATTTCTACAAATCTCAAATATACATTTACTAAGACTTCCGGCGGTGATGCTACTGTAGTACAGGATAATAACAAACTTACAGTAACCCCGACTGTAGCCGGCACTTACAAGTATACGGTCACAGTTTCAGCGGATGGTTATTCGCCTGTCACAAGCACCGAGGTTAGTTTTACAGTAACTGATTCTGTTAAATATTATCTTGCAGGTCGTGTTAAACAAGACGGTTCAGATACTTGGGTAGATTCAAAAGATGAAACATATAAGTTTACTGAATCAGATACTGAAGGTTTGTACTATTACGAGTCAAAATACACACCTAAGCAGTGGTCAGAAAAAGTTGGTAGTAAAAACTTAGAGCAGTATTTCTACATTATAGATTCATCATCTAATAAGTACGGTAGTAAAGATAATCAAACAGATAATACACCAAAGGTTTTAAATTCTACAGATGATAAATCTACTCTTGAAATAATCGGTAGTACAGATAATACTAAAACCCTTACCTATATTAATAACCAAACTACATCTGTTGCCACTTTTTGGCTTGATACAAGAAATAACGAATATAAACTTTGGTATACAACAGCACTTCCTCATACTGTTACTGTAGCAAACGGTGTATCAGCGTCTGTTGATAAGGAAACAGCTACAGCTGGCGAAACGGTTACTGTTACTGCAACCTCGATTCCGCAAGGACAGATTCTTGACACAGTAACTGTTGTGGGTAAAGACAGTACTCCAATTGAAACCACCGTAAGTGGCAACTCCGCAACATTTAAAATGCCTGATCAGGATGTTACCATAACAAATGTAACATTCCGTACCGCAAACACATACACAGTAACATTCAGTTCAAGTGACAATAAATCCGGTACTGTTTCTGCAACGAACGGAACAACTTCACTCAATTCTCCTGCAACAGTAACCGAGGGCGATGAAGTAACATTCACTGCAAAACCAAACGATGGCTACGCTCTTTCCGGTTGGACTGTAAACGGTATATCAGCTTCTTCAACAGCTAATCCGTATAAAATTACAGTCAGCAACAACACAACCGTAGTAGCTAACTTTAAAGTAGAAGATTCAGGTACAATCGTGAATGATATGTACTTTTTGTATGGTAGCACTAACAACCCAACAAGTTGGGAAGGACAGCAGGGATATAATCAAGCAGGATATGGAAAGTATAATGTTTATAAAAAAGACGGAAAATATATAGTAACTCTTAACAAAGAACATTATAAACAACTGTATTTTGCTTTTTCAACATCTAACTATTATAAGAACATGACACCAAAGGATAAACTTGCCGGTGTAAATCCTGATAATCCTGTTGATTTAAGTCTTGTCACCACCAGTAAAGAAATTTTTAATGCAGATAATACCCAATATGTATTCGGTAGGATGAGCATTGAAAATGAAAATTCTGAATATATCGGAGATATAAAAATCATCTACGACCCGACTGCTAAAACATATACGGTAAAAGCTACCAAAGATAGTGCTTCTGATACAACCGTAAATATTGTTGGTAAAGACGGTACGGTTCGAGAGAAATATTACGGTAAGACAACATCTGCCTTGGGTGATACTAAACTTAAAGTAACTTTACCGGATAACACTACTACTATTACTGCAATTGATTCATGTAAATTTGACGGTCATCCTCAGGGTGTTACTGCTAAGAAAGTTCCTTATGGCTCAAAAGTAACCGTTACAACCACAATTAAGTCTGATGCAATCTTTGCAGGTCACAAGGGCAGTGATTACTATGTTAAGGGATTCAGTATCAACGGTTTTACAGGTGGAGTACTTACACAGCAAGCCGGCAATTCACATACAAGTGATGTGTATGAATACACCTTTACTGTAAAAAAAGATGTTTATGCTGATGTATCAACGATTGAAATTACTCCTATATATTTTCTTAAGGATGATTCGGACTGCGTTACATTCTATGTAGAAAACTTTATGGACGCTAAAGCTAAATGGGGTGACACAATCGCATGTTATGCCTATTACAATTCCGATCATGCTCTTGGCGATTATCCAGGACAGCCGATGGTCAATGCAGAAGGTAGTATATATATGCAGATTCCAAAGTATATAGGTGCTGATGCATCTAATGTTGTTAAAGGTATTACCCTCAATAACTATGTATGGGATTTTGTTCATGTATCAGGTAATGATAAGACCAGAGAATCAAAGAACTGCCAGACATATGACTATGATGACTTTAAATATCTTGCAAATATGTCAAAGGTAAATAGCGGTGATTCTGTCGCTGATATTAAGAATATCGTATATCGTTTTAAGTATCATACTTATAATAATACTTCGGCTGAAGCCGGTAATGTTCCGAAGGATACATTGACAGGAACAAAAGTTGATGATACTAAATATGAAGTGTTTGTCGATTATTACGATAAACCGACAGATATATTTGGTACAATTATTAAGGGTAATGATGCGGTAACTGTTGATACAGTAAAAGCTCAACCAGAATATTTAACAATTGTTTCTGATGGTTATGTTAACTATTACAAAGATACTGCGAATTACCTCGGTCAATATGCTACAAAGTGGTATATTTACAATGAAGCAGATCAAAAAGTCGCAGCACTTCCTCCGTCAGCACTTTTGTATGGTCTTACAAAATCATCCACTCAACTCGAAAACCTTGTTACTCAGGATACAGCTCCGGCAGATTTTATGAGTGATTCCGGTGCAAGCGCAGATGTTATTTCCGGTTATTGGGATTCATTTAAATTGCTGTATACCAAGTATGCAGGTAAGTATGCTATAATCAACTATGAGTCATCTATCCATTCAAGTGGCAGAGATGGAGCTATAAAACAACCGGGTGAGCGTTGCGACGGTCGTTGGTACTATTCAGTTGATAAAGCTAAAATTACAGGTGATATCAAAATTGAATATGCCGATACCCTCGACAGCTTTACTACAATGACAGGTGTTAAGACAGATACATTTATTGAGGGCACAGCTACAGGTAAAAATACAGCTGCAGAAGCTTACTTTACTTCACCAGTTGATCAATCTGATGCTAGGTTGACTCATGTGGAAACAACCTCGGATAACTCTGAAAACTTTAAGTTTACAGTTGGTGCAACAAGTTCAACAACAAGCGGTTACACTTTCGTTGGTTGGTATCGTTTGATTGATGATACTTATAAGGCTGTTAATGACCCATCTGAACTTAACAAGACTACAGGACAGGTAGCTCGAAATGCTAATGTTGTTTTGGTTGCTCGTTATATCAAGACTCCGGGCGGTTCAATGACCTTCCACCATTCATTGTACAACGGTGAAAATGCAGGTGGCGGTAAAGCCGCTACCGAAATTCAGGTTGTTGTAAAATCAAGTGATGGTAGTAAAGAGTACTACAACTCAGGTATAATTGATTCTACTGCTTCAATTGATCAAAAAACTATTAGTGAGATAGTTGCTGATCAGCGAGATGCTAAAATTACTGTTACTCTTTACACAACAACAAAGAACCTTTATAATTTCAATGGCTACTATTCTGCTGAAAACACAACAGATATAACTGCTTTTAAACCTACTTCTACACCAGTTGTTAGCGGAGACAGAAAAAATGGACTTGTAACTAAATTAGAATATACGTTCTCGTTTAATGATTATTATAAAACACATCAGAATACTCTTATTGGTGATAATGCGGGAACAGTATATTATAATTTCTATTCTGACATTACTTCTATTAAAGTACCGTATAAGGTTCAGTTCTCTTATACTGACAGAATGGGTAATCAAAAGTATTACAACAGGGCTGGTTATGTTGATCCCGAAAATACTTCATCATACACAATTGATGAGGCTACTACTAATGTTGAAGGTGTAGAATCACATTCTGTAAAGGTAACTCTTACAAATAGCTTTATCCTTTCTCTTGCACCGTATGAGTCAAACTTTACAAAGAATCTTACTTGGAAAGAGACTCCTGATAGCAATACCGCTTTTGATTCATCAGTTAGTAAGTCAATAGCTTCAGCTGTTGTTAATTCAACTCAGTCAGGCAGAACAATCTACCTTAATGTTTTCCGTGATAAAGACGGTAGACCTACTCCGCTTATAAATAAAGCTGGTGCTTTTACTCCTTTCGAAAAAGGTGGTTCAATTGCCTTACCTTACGGTTCAGTGTTCTATGAACAAAATTCTGACGGAACTTATAATTATGATATCACTGCTCCGAAAACATATAAAGATAAAGATAGTGGTAAAGAACTTCAGTTTATGTATTGGGCAATCTACTCCGATCCGGACTGTAAAAATCTTGTTATTAATGCATACAACAGTGAAGGAAATTTCAGCTATGTAGCGTATGATAACTGTTGGATAGTTCCTGTTTATGGCGAAAGCTCAACTCCAGTTGCATCTGTTAAGGATGTTTATACTTCAACTCAGTTTATGAAAGTAACAAGAAATCAGTGGACAGCTGATACAAATTCCAATTTTGCCGGATTTGACGCTGATAGTATGAATACACTTGATACAAATGAAGATTTCATTAAGGTTAAAGGTGAAGACAAGCTTTACGCTGACTTTGTACTTAACTTCTTCTATAACGGTAAACAGCTTAGTGTATTTGATCCTAACAGCAATAATGTTAAGGCAGGTGTTCTTATTCAGAGGTTAGAACTTGATGAAAATGAGACAGGTACTGGATGTATAACCGATTTGAATCATTATGCTAATAAGTATGATAAGACTGCTCTTGAAAATGCTAAAAGTGATGCAATCCAAAAAATTACAACTGGCACTTCTAATATTAAATCTGTAAAACAACAGATTAATAATAGTAAACTTGATAACAAGAACAGACTTCAGTATTATACTCTTTTTAACAATGTCAAAGGTAATAACAATTGTGTATTTAGACTCTATACATATATCCAGTATACCGATGCAGATGGTAATTCGGCTGTTAAACTTAGCGATCCGGTTTACTTCACATTTTATGATATTGCAAACAAGTCATAATAAATTTTAATTTGTATGTGCAGCAGGCAACTGTTGCACATACAGAATGAATTAAGGAGTTATTTATGAAAAAAGAATATTTCTCCCCTGAATTTGAGCTTGTTAAGTTTCAATTTGAGGATGTAATTTTAGTAGGAAGCTTAACTGATGTTCCGGAAGTAGGAGACAGTAATGGAGATAAGGTCGATGGCTTTGAAGAGGAATAAACAGTTTTTTGTTTCGATAAAAAAGATTTCTGCTTTTATCTTCGCATTTTTGTTGGTACTGATTTCTACATTTCAAATTTCTGCGGCTTCATATGAAACCGACGGCTTTGTATATTCTGTTTCCGACGGTAATGCGAGCGTAACCGGATATAAAGGTGATAAGACCGATATTGTTCTTCCGCTTAAGCTTCAAAGCTGGTCTGTATCGGAAATTTCTGATTTTGCCTTTGTGGGAAAGACCGCAATAACATCGGTCAGGCTTAACGAAGCAAGATATCTTAGAAGAATCGGTACTGATTCTTTTTACGGTTGTACTTCACTTGAATCAATTTCAATTCCTATTTGGGTGAGAGATTTTGGTTCTGCCGTATTTCAGAATTGCACAAGTTTGAAATCTGTTACCTTTAACTGTGTGCCGAGTAAAATTACCGATCAGATGTTCTACAATTGTACTTCTTTAGACAAGGTATATTTACCTGCCGGTACAAGTGCGATTGGTAAGAGTGCTTTTGCTGAATGTAAATCATTATCTGAGGTGTATATTCCTACATCCGTGACTTCTATTGCTTCTAATGCTTTCAGAAACTCTCCGAATGTAACAATCAAGGGCAGTTACGGTTCTTATGCCGAGGAATATGCAAAGGCTAACAATATTCCGTTTAACGGCATTTCTGCTTATGATGTCGGTGATGTTAATATGGATGGCGGGATTAATATTTTAGATGCAACTCTTGTGCAGAAGTATGTTGTCGGTATTGTTGAACTTTCGGCAGAACAAAAACATCTTGCCGATTATAACAACGACGGTGACATCACGGTAGTTGACGCAACGGAAATTCAGAAGTTTATCGTTCATTTAAACTAACCAATAAAAAAACAGGCTCACTTTTTGTGAGTCTGTTTTATTTCGGAGGACGCTTTGCCAAAATACTTAATAGCTGATTTTATCGTTGAAATTGAACCAAAATTTGATTACTTAAAAAAATTGTGCGAACCGTTTTTGTATGAAGGGGAGAGAAGTGCAGATTTTTCTGCAATACCGTCAGCCTCATACTTAAATTCCCTGTTGAGCCGTATGGTTGAAGGTTCAACCATTGATGTAGCCGAAGAATTTGCAACGGCGTCAATTTTTAACCGCAAAATAATTCACCGTGGCGCTATGCTTGTGCATTCCTCAGCACTCGTTTTTGACGGAAAAGCGTATTTATTTTCCGCCGATTCAGGCGTCGGCAAATCCACTCATACAAAGATGTGGCTGAAAAGATTCGGCTCAAAAGCTCATATTCTCAATGACGATAAGCCTGTTGTGAAAATTAAAAACGAAGTCCCGCTATGCTGCGGAACTCCGTTTGACGGCGGAAGCGGAATTGCTAACAACGAAACCGTTCCCGTAGGCGCTATAATATTCATAGAACGCTCAGACGATAATTTTGTTACAATTCCCGACACAAATGAGATTGTACAAAGGCTCTACAAATCAACTGTCAAATTTGTGAATAAGTCAGATGGAATGTCTTTGCTCTCAAATCTTGATAATCTTATTCGGCATACAAAATTTTATGTGTTACATTGTAATACAGATGATTCTGCCGTGGATGTTGCCTACAACAATATAATTAAAAACTGCAAATAAAAGACGGTCTGTTCTCGCAGACCGTCTTGTTATATGTATAAAATTGATTACTTGATTTCCTTAATCCAGCCTTCGGGAGCTTCGATTCTGCCCATCTGAATACCTGTAAGTGTATCGTAAAGCTTCTTTGTAATCGGACCCATCTCATCCATACCGCTCGGGAAACAAATTTCCTTGCCGTGGTCGTTAATTTTGCCGACAGGTGAGATTACGGCAGCTGTACCGCAAAGACCGCATTCTGCAAAGTCCTTAACTTCATCAAAGTAAACTTCTCTTTCTTCAACCTCAAGACCAAGATAATGCTCAGCAACATACATAAGTGAACGGCGGGTAATAGAGGGGAGAATGCTGTTAGACTTTGGAGTAACAACCTTGTTGTCCTTTGTTACAAAAATAAAGTTAGCACCGCCTGTTTCCTCAACCTTAGTTCTTGTAGCGGCGTCAAGATACATATTTTCGTCAAAACCTTCTGCATGAGCGGTAACAATAGCGTGAAGGCTCATTGCATAGTTAAGTCCTGCCTTGATGTGACCTGTGCCGTGAGGAGCAGCTCTGTCAAAGTCTGAAACCTTAATTGTAATAGGCTTTGCACCGCCCTTGAAGTAAGGACCTACAGGAGTGGTAAATACTCTGAACTGATATTCTGCCGACGGCTTAACACCGATTACAGGACCGCTGCCGAACATATACGGGCGAATATAAAGTGTTGCGCCTGTGCCGTACGGAGGAACATAATCGGCATTTGCCTTAACAACATTGCAAACAGCCTCAACAAACTTCTCTTTTGGAAATACAGGCATCTCAAGACGCTTACAGCTGTCCTCCATTCTCTGTCCGTTAAGGTCAGGTCTGAACACAACAATTCTGCCGTCACAGGTAGTGTACGCTTTCATACCCTCAAAGCAAGTCTGAGCATACTGCAAAACGCCTGCACATTCGCTGATAGTAATTGTGGTGTCGGCTGTCATACTGCCGTTGTCCCACTTACCGTCTTTATAATTAGCTACAAATCTTTCACCGATGGGCATATAACCGAAGCCAATGTTTGCCCAGTCAATATTCTGCTTTTCCATCATAAATACTTCCTTTCAATATAAGAAAAAACCTCATTGGTTATACACATATTTTAGCACTTTAACACGCAACTTGTCAATGTTATAACAGCATATTTCACCGTTTTTATGATAATTTATACGCTTTTTAATCTGTCTCTTATACACATCTCCGAGCCCACGAGACCGGAGCCTATCTC
>ENA-OYXH01000858-OYXH01000858.1-human-gut-metagenome-genome-assembly--contig:-NODE-858-length-9742-cov-5.318675_pt1 | contig 9742 bp, 6 predicted proteins | sample MGYA00244844_ERZ653420 | MGnify/ENA primary metagenome ERZ653420 (study PRJEB26926, sample SAMN06164998) | human gut metagenome | biome: ENVO:00009003; feature: ENVO:2100002; material: ENVO:00002003... | reverse complement strand
CGTCGGCAGCGTCAGATGTGTATAAGAGACAGGTATACGGGTATTCCTGGATTCTGGACAAGCATTGGAACCTGGAAGCCGAAATAGGCTTCGGATATGTCTACACGCGATTCGACGCCTACCCTTGCGCCAACTGCGGAACAAAACTCGAGAAAGACAAACCGCACCACTATGTCGGTCCTACCAAGGCCGCGGTAAACCTTGTATACACATTCTAAATTCATCCGGTGGTTATGGACACTATGAACAAATTAGCTAAGAAAATGATTTCTGGCTTGTTATGCCTATGTTACGCACTGGGAGCTGACGGCCAGACACTGACGGACGGACAGATAGCGGTACAAAACCTGGCCGTCTCAAAGCAAGAAGACAAACTATTCGTGGCGATGGACCTCGACATCTCCGCACTCAAGCAAGGAAGCAACCGTGAAGTACTGTTCACCCCTTCGCTCACCCTTGAAGACGACAGCCTCAGCCTGCCCGCCGTACGCATCGCGGGGCGCAACCGTTATTACCACCACCTGCGAAACGCCTCCGACACCGAACGGCTCTATCGCAACGGCGAACGCGATTTGATAGAATACCGCGTGACGGTGCCCTACGAAAAGTGGATGGGAAGAGCCCGGCTCAGCGCCACAGAAACCACTTGCGGATGTTGCGACGCCCCCTTGACCAGCACCGCTACGCCCCTGAGCAAGCTACGGCTGGAAAAGCGCGTGCCGACACCTTTCGTACCCGCGTACGCCTACATACGCCCCAAGGCCGAGCAGAAAATCAACCGGATTGAAGGCTCAGCCTACATCGACTTCCCCGTGAACCGTACCGAGATACATCCCGACTACCGACGCAACCCGGAGGAGCTGAAGAAGATTCTCTCTACCATCGACGCCGTGAAGAATGATGCGGACAGCAAGATCATCAGCATCAGCATCAAGGGGTACGCCTCGCCCGAAGGGTCGTACAGCAACAACATACGCCTGGCCAAGGGACGTACCGAAACCCTGAAAGAATATGTACGCAAGCAGTACGCCTTCCCCCAATCACTCTTCACCACCAGCTTCGAGCCCGAAGACTGGGAAGGACTGGAGCGCTTCGTGACCTCCTCGCAGCTGAAGAACAGAGAAGGCATTCTGGCACTGATACGCGGCGACCTGGACCCTGACGCGAAGGACCGGAAAATCAAGGCGGCCTATCCCGCCGACTATGCTTACCTGCTGAGCGAAGTCTATCCCGGACTGCGTCATTCCGACTATGCCGTACAGTACGAGGTACGTGCCTATACAGACCTTGCAGAAATCAGGCACCTGCTCAAGAACCAGCCCCAGAAGCTGAGCCTGAACGAAATGTACCTCGTTGCGCAGGAGATGGAACCGGGCAGCGACGAGTATAACGCCACCTTCGCAACCGCCGTGCGCATGTTCCCCGACGACCCCGTGGCAAACCTCAACGCCGCCAACACCGCCCTGCGCCTCGGCGACCTAAAAGGAGCCGAGACTTATCTGGGCAAGGCGGGAGATGCTCCCGAAGCCGTCTACGCACGCGGCATACACGCCGCCTTGCTGAAGGACTATGACGCAGCCCAACCGTTGCTGAAGCAAGCGCTACAGCAGGGAGTGGCACAGGCGGAAGACGCGTTGCAACAGATAGACCGCATAAGACAAGAACTGGCGGAAGACGCGGAATAAAGGAAAGAAAGCAACAAAAACATAACACCCGAATATAAATAAACTCTTAATAAATTATACGCTATGAAAAGAAAGAACTGGAGTATTTTTTTCATTGGTATGCTGGCAATGTGCACCATTGCAGGATGCAGCGGCAACGAACTGAACGGCAGCAATGAACCGGAAGTATACCCGGGACATCCCGAAGATGCCGTATACATGAATGTGAACATACAACTGCCCGTGGGAGGGAAAAATACAAGAAGCTCGACCGACTCCGATTCCGACGACGATTATGGAACCAGTACAGACGGCACGGAAGTAGGAAAGGATTATGAGAACAAGGTGAATGGTGTCCTGATTGTATTGGCGGATGCAAACAACAACTTCATCGCCGCCGGCGAACACAACTCATTGCCGGTAGTGCGTGAAGGAATCGTCAACACCACCCAGAAAATCAATAAATCCGCATTGGCCGCTTACTATGGAAGCGGGACACTTGGGACCGGAAAAGACCAAGTCAATCTTTATGTATTCTGCAATCCGACAATGGAGTTGAAAAAAATCTTCGAAAAGTCCGGTGCCGACAGCGAATGGATTGACGAGATTGCCACTCTTGAAGAAGAGCCTGACGGAACTGTCAAAGGAGCAGCTGTTTGGGGAGGAAACGACCACAAGGCAGGCTTCCTGATGGCCACGGCAAGCAGCAAAGACATAAAAAAGTATATTCCGAAGAATTTTACCGATTGGGACAACTTTACGAATGAAAAGAACGCCTTCGATTTCTCGGGCAAAAACACCTTGAGCAACGGCACCGAAATCGGAAATATCGGAAATATCCATGTGGAACGTGTCGTGGCACGCTTCGATTTCAAAGACGGCAGTCCCAGCAAGGACCAAACATACGTCATAGCAGAAAAAGACAACAAGCCTACGCTAAAAGTCAAACTGAACAAGATGGCGTTGATTAACATGAGCAAGCATTTCTACTACCTGCGCCGCGTATCCGATGACGGTCTGGCCGACAACGTGGAAATCTGCGGAACCGAATACGACAGCGGACAAAACTGGAACTTCGTAGTAGACACCGATGCCGGACAAAAGAACGGAGCCATCGACGCAAGCTATCCTTTTGCCGACTACTTCAATTTCTGCCTCGGACACCAGGAAAACAACACTTGGAGTATTGACGAGACAGCCCGCGACCAGTGGTACACCAGTCTGATCAAAGACGTTATCGACAACCAAAATGAAGAAGATAACGATGACGAATGGAACAGCGACCACACGCGAAACGGTTACCGCATCTGGCGTTACGTCACCGAAAACACCATCCCCGGCATAAACAACCAGGAGAACGGCATCAGTACCGGCATCGTGTTTAAAGGAAAAATCCAGGCAACAACAGATGCTCCCCAATCATTGCAAGACGCTATCAACGGAGCAACTGGCGATTCTGACGCCGATGCCATCCTTTACGCTTATTCCAACCAACTTTATGTAAGCTGGACAGAAGTACGTAAAGCCGCACTTGACGCAACGGCAAACGAGGAATTCAAGAAAGCGGTATTCGGAATACCGAAAAATACTCCGTCAGAAACCGTCTATAGCGATGATGCCGGCAGCCCCGACTACATGTGGAATATATGGTATAATGAAAAGGACCACAAAGATGCAGCCGCCTTGTCGGCTTTCAAGGAAGTAGCCACCAACAATGAACATCAGTTCACCCTCTACCAGTCGAGCAGGGACGAGAATGACGGTGCAGGCTACTACTGCTACTACTTCTACTGGAACCGTCACAACGACAACGGCAACAACGGCGTAATGGGCCCGATGGAGTTTGCCGTGGTGCGCAACAACGTGTATAAACTGTCTGTGGTCGACATCAACCGCCTTGGCCATCCGCGCCTTAGCGAAAACGACCCCGACCCCGTCGACCCCGGAACTCCGGACGAAAAGGGCGACATCTACCTGAAGCTCTCTGTCGAGGTGCTTCCCTGGGTGGTTCGCATAAACGACATTGAATTCTAAAAACACAACAAGTATGCAAAGCAATAAGCGAAATAGATTTTCAAGGTTCGCAGGCAGGGTGCTCGTCGCCCTGCTGGCAGCCGTTGCCTTATCCTCGTGCGAGCGCATCTTTGAAGACCTCGACCCGTGTCTGCACGGCGTATCGCTGCGCTTCGTCTACGACTACAACATGGAGTACGCCAACGCGTTCCCCAACCAAGTGGACTGCCTCACCCTCTATATCTACGATGAGAATGACGACTACGTGGATACCAAGATTGTGACCGGAACAGAGCTGCAAGACGAGAACTACCGGATGAAGCTTGACCTGCCTGACGGCAAATACCACTTTGTGGCATACGGAGGAATCGCATGCGAAAAGAGTTCTTTCACCGTAAACACAAGTACCAAACGCACCGAGCTCAAGACCCGGCTGAACGCCGACTGCCTCAGCCTGCCCGAACGGAAATTGCTGCACGACATGTTTTGGGGAGAACTCACCATGGAAACGGCCGAGTCTTACAACGAAGGCACGGTAAAGATGATGAAGAACACCAACGGCATACGCATCGTGCTGCAGCAAGTGGCGGGAGGCATTGTCAATGCCGAGGATTTTGACTTCGAGATTACGGACGACAACACCCTCTTCGACTACGACAACGACCTGCTGCCGGTGACCGACGTCACCTACACCCCGTGGGTGAAAGGACAGGCACGGACAGGAGCATCCGTCATAGTACCCGGCGTGGCACCCGAACCCGTCGAAGTGGCATACGCCGAACTGAGCGTGCCACGCCTGATGGCCAGGAATTCTCCCAGGCTGGTGGTGAAACGGCATGCCGACAAAGCGACCGTGATAGACATCCCCCTCAATAAATACCTGCTGCTGATGCAGAGCGACCGTTACGACATGGGCGACCAGGAGTATCTGGACCGCGAAAGCCGCTGGACCCTCTTCTTCTTCCTGAAGAACAACGACGGCAACGACAGCTGGTTGAATACATGCATTGTGGTAAACGATTGGGTGGTACGCATCAATGACGTGGAACTGTAACAACTACGGCATGCGCGACACATAAAAACCGGACTACCGGCAAACGACTTTCAACAAACCAAGAACAGCTTTTCAAATGGAATTGAAGCATCGACATATCATCGGAATCTGCCTCCTCTGCGGCTTACTGGGAGCAACTTCGTGCAACGACGAATCCATTGTCCAGCAGCCACCCGCCGAGGAGGACAACACCGTGTATCTGGCTTTCCACACAGCCGTAGTGGGAGCCTCCACACGTGCCGACGGCACCCCCGATGACGAAAACATCAATCAATTGCGAATCGTCATCGCTTCGAAAGCGAGCGACGATACGGCCGGCGCAAGTGCATGGGAGGTGGAAGAAAACCGGCTCATCACCGAGACGAACATACAACTCTCGGACGAGTACACTTTCCGGGTGAAAGCCGACTGTCAGAAACGCATCTACCTGCTGGCCAACTGCAACGGACTGGAGGACACGAACGGCAATTTGCTAAACTTCACAAGCACCGGTGCATTCTTGCCCGACGCAAACGGGAAAGCACCTGTAGACAGCTATGTCTTCGGACTGGGAGACAAAGACGGCGGCTACCGATATGCCGCAGCCCTCGAAGCGGGAAACGGCATACCGATGACGTCAGTCTACGAGATAACGATTCCCCCCAAGGACGAGGCGCACGAAGAAGACTTCTCAAACGGCTTTTACCAAGGCATGCCCGAAGTGTTGTACGTGGTACGCGCCGCCACCAAGTTCTCCTTCGCATTCGGCAAAACCGCGAAACGGGCCATCAACGTGACCGGATTCAGCCTGAAGAAAGCCGTCAAAGACCGGATGTATCTGATGCCGCACGCCAACAAAGACACGAACGGAAAATACTGGGTGGCAGATACCGGAGACAAGGATAATCCTTCCAAAGCGACATTGCCCGGAGAAGGTACCGCCCAAGACTGGATAACATGGATGGTGGCGGAATCGGAAAAGGTGGAAAGCGAAGCGACCCAATATCAATGGCTGACCGACTACGAAATGCCGCAGCCCGAAGAAGGAGAAGAGGACGGAGATTTCGCCTATTCATTCAGCAAGGCCATAGAGGTATCTTCCCTCAAAGCAGGAGAAGAAGCAAAATTCACCACCCCCGTCTACCTGCCCGAAAGCGACGGCACATTGGCACAAGGCAAGGACGCAAGCCTGAAATTGCAGGAGTACGAAGTGACCATCCACACGGAAGAGGGCTTTGATGAAGAGACGACTGCTCCGGACAGCCCTAAAGTGGCAAGAAGCTACACCGCCACATTGCCGAATCTGGCCTCGCTCTTCCGCAACACGCATGTCAAGGTAAAGGTGAATTTCAAGAACCTTTCCGAGGCGGAACTGGAGTTGGAAGTGGACGTGGAACCTTATTGGGAAGTAGTACTCGACCCCGTATTCGGGCTGGACGAGAAAGGCGACCCGAAGAAACGCTAAACACCGAAGGAGCCTCCCTCGCCTGGAAAAACACCGGAAGGCTTCATTCTTAAAACATACATACAAAAAAACAGCAACGGATATGAAACGCAACTTTTTGACCTACATACTTTTGTGCATATTGCTCCTCGGCAGTGCCGCCTGCCAGGACGACCCGCTCTACAACGGCGGCGAGACAGGCGAAGGCGAAAGCCTCATCAGCGCAACCGTGAAGTTCAAGCCCCTTACTCCTGCATTGAATGGAAATACGCGTACGGCAGGAAATGTGATAAAGAATATCGAGGACTTGTGCGTGTTGCTGTATAATGAAAAAGGAGAGTTGCTGAAGACATATCCCCTTACCAAAGGAACAGGCGAAGGGCAATATCAATTGTCGGAAGACAAAGACAGACCGGATAACAATCCCGACTCGAATCTTCCTCCCGCCGAAGCACAGACGCCCCATGCCGACTTCAAACTGAAAATCCCCTACGGACGCTATCGGATTTATGCGGTGGCCAATATGGAAGACTTGCTTACGAATGATGACTATTCCGAAGCCATAAAAACCGCAGACGGCCTGAAAAGCATTTCCCTCCAATGGGATAAGGATGAAGTAGCCAACAACAACCAGATGTTCGGCTATTTCACCGTTACCGGAAGCGTGCAGAACGATGAAGTGGCAGTCATAAACCGGGCATCCGTCAAATTGCACGCCTGGATACGCCGTGCCGCTTCCAAAGTGACTATTGCATACGACGGTTCCGACCTTCACGAGAATGTGTTTATATACCTCAAGTCGGTTACCATCAAGGACATACCTACGGAATGCTATCTGGGCAAGAAAAGCACCATCAACACGAATCCTAATGATGACATTGAAGATTATGGAGGCCTTATGGCAGATGGCGAAAGCATTACGTATGCCGAAGGAACAAACTACGATGAACATTGGCCGGCACGTATCACGAAAGGCCAATCGTATTATTACTACATCGACAATGCCCAAAAAGGAGTCTCTGTAGCGAAAGCGGAATATGACAGCAAGAAAGCGGAGTATGCCAAACTGGCCCATGGAGAAACCAACGAGGCACTCTTCTTCTATGAAAACATGCAGGGAGAAGGAAAAGACAAACGACAGGACGCAAATGATGATAAAGAACTGGATGCACCGGGACTGAACAACAAGCCCGGAGATAAATACTATAAAGACCAAAAGCCCTATGGTACTTACATCGAAGTACAAGCCTACTATGTTTCCAATATTGACGGCCGAGTGGGCAACGGTGACATCATTTACCGCTTCATGCTGGGCAAGGATGTCTACAAGGACTACAACGCCGAGCGTAACCACCACTACAAACTGACACTGAAATTCAACAAATACGCCAACGACGTGGACTGGCACATCGAATACGAAGAACCTGAGCCCGGTATCGAAGTGCCCAACCCCTATTATATATCCTATTTGTATAATCACTCAATGATGCTCCCACTTAAAATCAGAACGGGGGGACAAAAAATAAAACAGATAGAAGCACGAATCTTAGATAACAGATGGGGTCCAAATGAACCTGCATCGGACTTTGTCTATTGGAAGAAAATGGATTTAGCATACCAAAATCAGTGGAATGGTTTTTTATCCCTTCGACAAACAAAAGATTTGAATGTAACAACAAGTTCTAACGAGACCTATTATAAAGAAAACAAAAGAGGAGAGCGTGAGTACATACCTAATGGCGAGACGTTGCCTATACCAGGTGAGAGCAAAGAGTATGAGACATTTGACAATCAAGGCAATAGTGATGGGAAATGTATTGTAAGGAATGAGGGCGACAGTGTGTTTCATGTCCAATTACCCATGTACACCCGTGCCAAACAATTAATTAAAACAACCGGTTATACCGGAAATAATCCATACGTGGCCTATCAACGCAGATCAGAGGTAAAAATAGTGGTAACATTTACGAATGGTAGCAAAATATCAACGGATGGTACGGATTTCAGTGGGAATCCGCTATTAAATGAAGACAATAAGAATAATCAAAATCCTATCATTTATCAAGTGCGGCGTATAGTCAATCCTAAGGGAGTTTGGCGTAGCCATGACAACGACAAAGACTTTCACGTACAGCTGAAACGTCTTCCTAAAGAAAATGCAGAGAGATTTGAGACATTTACTTCAGAAGGTCCTTGGAAAGCGTATGTATATTGTGGAACAGACAATTTTATCAAATTAAGTGACGAAACAAGAGCTTCCACCGATACCATCGGAGGAGAGACTGGTTCTACGATAGATTTTCGTATCAAATTTAATGGAACCTGCAGCCCGCAGGAAAACCGTTATGCCATTATCCGGGTAGAATATCACAATTATACTTGTTATCATCTGATTTTCGTCAGACAAGGAGATGCTCCGGATGACTTATTCGATGGAACAGGAACCAAGTGGCATGCCCATAATCTACGGACAAGTTCGAAGGAAACAGATTCTCCTTTGGAAGAAGGCTCGTTGTTCAAATTCCTGAACTTAGCCCAACCGATTGATGCAATGTGCAATAAAAATTCAGAAACTCCTTGGATCGAGATAACACCGGATAAATTTAAGAATAATGCAGATAAGTTACTGATTGCCACCGATAACACGGAAAATAAACAGGAAATCACATGGAGCGCTATAACACCTCCTGACTTTAATCCTTGGGGAGATACTCCACCAGAACCCGCGTTTGACAATCTGGAAATTCACAATGCCCGCATAGCTTCTTTTGAAGATTTTTTAAATCTATACCAAGGAGAAGATATAGCGGAAGGATATGGAGTGCTATATGGGGATGAATCTCAAGAAACTTTGAATCATATAACAGAGGTCTATGGGTACGATTATGAAAATACCCGGCGTGGAATGCGGGGGTGCTTTGTCTACAATAAAAAAAATGGAAAGAACCTGTTTTTCCCCATTGGAGCTTCCGGATATGGTCATAGAAAACAAGATGACACGAAGGGGGGGAATAGCAACTCTAAAGGACCTGGAATACTAAGATATGCTAGTTATCAAAATGCATTCTTACCGGATGCTACCGCAAATAACACGCCTCTCTTTTATGATATATATATGAGGCCGGGAGCAGTTTATTGGCTTAACAAATATTCGAGAAATAAAGGTCATAGTATGGGACTCGATTTTGAATATGTAATAGGGTGGGATTTCAACTACTTTACCTTTGACTTTTTCCCGTATGGGGTGAGTGCTGCAAACACTGGTAAGGATGCTTGCTTCATCCGCTGTGTAGAAAAATAATCAGCGGACATTCAAGGGCTTGTTTAAATTTTGCTTAAAGAAGTTTTCACTCAGTTTCTTTTGAAAATGCCGGACAAAATTTAAACAGGCTCTTAAACTAACAGAGAGAGAAATGAATGACAGACTTTCAATTTTTCTGATATGCCTCATGCTTACCGCCATCAGTGGCAGCATGAACGCACAACAAAATCAGACACAAGACCTGCCCCTGCCTGCCATCCCCGCAACCCTGCGCACTCCCCACGAACTGTCTCTTATACACATCTGACGCTGCCGACGATCGCATA
>ENA-OYXH01000818-OYXH01000818.1-human-gut-metagenome-genome-assembly--contig:-NODE-818-length-10071-cov-5.167133_pt1 | contig 10071 bp, 6 predicted proteins | sample MGYA00244844_ERZ653420 | MGnify/ENA primary metagenome ERZ653420 (study PRJEB26926, sample SAMN06164998) | human gut metagenome | biome: ENVO:00009003; feature: ENVO:2100002; material: ENVO:00002003... | reverse complement strand
GTTTACATACATGGTGATGACCCAGAACAGGGAAACCTCTCTCTGGAACAGGAATCTTTTGCGGCTGACAATAAAAGCAAGGATCGCATTGGCTGCCAGAGACAACAGGGTTCCGATCAGTGTTCTGGCAACTGTGATATAAGCGCCTGTGATCAGATTATCTTTATGTAAAACCGTCGTATAGTTTTTCCAGGTGAATTTTCTCGGCCACAGGTAGATTCCTCCCCGCAGGGCATCCGTACCATCATTCAAAGAGATTGCCAGAGTATTCAGCACCGGATATAACGTTACGATCACAAACAGGACCATGATGATGCCGTTTATGAACGGAAAAATGTCATTTTTTTTGGATTTGATCTTATACTTTGTATCTATCATTGTAATTACCATCTCTTTCTGTTTTAGAATAACTGCTCTTCGCCGTTATGTTTTGCAAACTGATTGGCCAGAACGATCAGGATGATACTTACCAGGCTCTTGAAAATACCTGCGGCTGTACCTATTGCATAATCTCCCTGGCTGATGCCCCATTTCAATACATAAATATCAATCGTCTGGGAGAACTTCTGTATCAATCCGTTTCCTAACAGATACTGAATTTCAAATCCTGCATTTAATACATTACCCACATTCATCAGCAATAAAATTACGATGGTCGGTTTGATTCCCGGAAGAGTAACATATTTAATTTTATTCCATCTTCCTGCGCCATCAATGGCAGCAGCTTCATACAGGGAAGGGTCAATGGATGTGATGGCCGCCAGATAAATAATGGCATTCCATCCTGTCTCCTTCCAGACATTTGCAAATGCTACAATCGGCCAGAAGTACCCAGGATGGGCAAAGAAATTGATCGGCTGGCTGAGCACATGCAGATTTACCAATACTTCATTTACAATTCCGGTACCAGACAACATATCATGCAGGATACCGGTTACGATGATCCAGGAAAGAAAATGTGGCAGATAAGAGATCGTCTGTACTGTCTTTTTCCCACCATTACTCTTGATTTCATTCAATAGAATTGCAAATACAATTGCGGTAACGAAAGTTGCCACAAGGTTGATCACGCCCATGGCCAGTGTGTTCCTGATGACCCGCAGGAATGTCACATCCGAGAATAACATCTGAAACTTCTGAAGTCCCACGAATTCGGAGTGCAGGATTCCCAACTGCGGCTTATAATTCTGGAATGCCATCGTCCATCCGGCTAAGGGAAGATAGTAAAAAATCACTCCATAGATCATCATTACTCCTGCCCAGAAAAGCAGAACTTTTTGCCTTTTGATTTCTTTCCATGTGATAGGTGTTCTGGTTTGTTTTACTTTTTGTTTCGATTTTGTTCTCGTTAACGACATATCCTCGCTCCTTAAAAAACGGGCAGATGAAATTTTACCTGCATCTGCCCATTCTCAAATTTCATTTATATGTTTTTATTTGAACTTTGCTGCCAGTTCCATTCTGCTGTCCAGTTCTGCCTGTAATTCACTGATAAAATCTTCCGGCTTGCAGGCATTATATGCATCCATATAATCCGCCCATGCTTTGTCGAAATCAGCTGCCATAACTACCTGAGGAAGATACTCATGCTTTACTTCACCGATCTTGGTCCATGCCATACCACCGGGTGTGCTGGTATTGAAGTTATTGGAGAAGGACCACATAGGATACCATTCACCGGGTGCTTCGTTGGTGCCCAGCATTTCCACGTAAGTCTCCGCACCGTATGCCTGGAATGCTTCCTTCACATCATCGTTTAATCCATCGAAGAATTCCCTCGCCTGGCCATCTGGCTTGTTTGCATTGATACCATCATCACTGGTTCCGTTGTACTGAGGGAAATAAGAATAAGAGCACATATGGGATGCCTTATACTCTGTATCGGAAGCCTGCGTTCTCTGCTCCGGTGTTCTGTAGAATTCACCGTTCTCATCTACTTCATAGTCAACACCTTCCACACCCCAGAAACGAAGGTTATGGATATCCTGATCCAGCAGATCATTGATCAGCTTCAGTGCGCCGGGAACATCCTTACAGCTTACAGTAATTGCAAGTCCGCTTCCTGAGTTGAATGCGCCACCGGCATTATGCCACTGGTTCTTTACGCTTTCATCAATTGTAATCGGCAGAGGAATGTAATCGCATCCCTGTGCATCCAGTCCTGCCTGCTTGATGGCATCGCCTGCTGTGTAAGCGAAATCCCACCATTGATCGATCATACCCAGGACACGTCCTGTAGAAAGTTTGGAAATATACTCATCATAAGACTGGGTAAAGGACTCGGGGTCTACAATGCCTTTCTGGTATTCTTCATTTAATTTTTTGAAATACTTTACTGCGGTATCGGAAGTGTTGTAATCCAGTACCGTCAGCGTCTCAGGATCTACCATACAGCTTCCGTCATTAGGATAACCATCCAGGAACTGAGGTGCATTCTCCAGACAGAAGTATCTCCAGTCATCACAGAGAATGGTATAAGGAATATTGGCTGTTCCGTCTTCCATAGTAGGATTTGCTGCATTATACTTTTCGATCAGATCAAAATACTGATCCATGGTCCGGATCTCGGGATAGTCTGCCCATTTCAGAACTCTTGCCTGAATCCAGAATGCTTCATCATTATGTGTACATACCTTCTCTTCGTTCTTGATGCAGCTGAACTGAGGGATCCAGTAAATGTGGCCGTCTTCCTGACGAAGCTTCTCCCACTCCAGATCAGTAAACAGATTCTTGATATTAGGATAATCATCCAGATAATCATCCAGTGCTACCAATGCTCCTGCCTCATACAGTTGTTTGGTTCCAGTCTGTCCCTCAATGAAGTCCGGATACTCGCCACCGGCGATCATGGTACCCACAGCTTCATCTGCGGTCTGTCCGGTCAGCCAGGTCTCTTTTACTTTGGCGCCTACCTTCTCTGCGATCAGCTGCTGCACTTCATTGTCGTCATTGATCTCAGATCCCGCTACCGCAAAAAATGCGGTGAATTCTTTGATGCCTGCTTCTTCTGTGGTACTGTTGGTTCCTGCGCTCGTTGTACTGTCTCCGGATGTCTGGTTTCCGTCACTGCCACATCCGGTGAACAGTGCCGCTGTCATTGCTGACACAAGTAACATGCTTACAAGTCTCTTTTTGTTCATGTTGTAACTACCTCCCTTTCGATAAATCTATTTTACCTTTTTGAGAGGAACTAACAATCAGAGGAACTATAGCAAAAGACAGGGGAAATTATAGGTAGTCCTGTAATTTCCCCTGTCTTTTATTCTCTTACTCTCCCTGTTGCATCTTTTTACGGAATCTTGCGGGAGTGCAGCCCTTGATCTGAATAAAACGGTTCGTAAAATAATCCAGATCATGGTAGCCCACATCTTCTGCGATCTGAACGATCTTTTTATCGGTACGCAACAAGGCATCCGCAGCCTGCTCCATCCGGTAATTGTTCAGGTAGTCTTTAAAGGATTGTCCGTACTTTTTCCGGAAAAGCTGACCCAGATAAGCACTGTTGACATAATATTTCTCACTCAGGCTTTTCAGTGTAATATTTGAAGCGTAATTTTCCCGGATCTCTTTTTCCACCATACCCAGAATTCCTCTGGATACATTCTTCCGCAGCTGTGACAGATAATCCGCATATTCGCAGGCAAATCTGGTCAGATGTGCCTTACTTCCGCGCTTTACCCCGGTCGCAAAGCTGCTCTCACTGATGACCCTTAAGATTTCCTCCTGGTTCACGTCATCATCCTGTTCACAGGCTAAGTGGATCAGCTGAAACAACAGATAATTAATATTCAGGGTCATCGTCTCCCCACAAATACCGCGTTTACACATTTCTTCATAAAAGAAAGCCACCGCCTCCCGGATTTCCAGATGATTGTTCTGTTCGATTGCCTTCAGCAGGCCATCCAGGCTCTGCTTACACAGGATCAGTCCTTCCGGAGATACCTGGACCTCCTCCTCATAGAAATAGATATCCTTCTTTGTCCGGAACCCCTGAAAAGAACGAAGCATACAGGTATTGCCGTAAGACTTTGCGATACTGTTGATATCCTGCACTTTTTTTCCTGCCAGCATCACCACATTTGTCTGTAAATTTGATGCAAGATATTCCCGAAACCGTTCCAGATACCGTTTTACATCCATCCCGTTTTTTTCCGGAACATAGTCAAACAAAATCAGTCCGATATCGTAGATTTTCTCATTAACAGAGACATCAAACACACACAGATCTGCATCTTCTTTCAGGTATTCCCTGCTGTATTCATACAGCCGCCTCTGTAATGTCCGCATTTCCCGATCTGTCGTTCCCTCTTCATCACAGACTTCTTCCATCTGGATTTCCACATATCTCACACCGATTCCACACCTCATGTGTTCATGTATATATCTGGCATTCAGGTCATCAAACTTCCCCTGGATCAATGCGATCATATTTCTCGCCAGATAAGCCTGCTCCAGCTTCCGGTTCTTTTCATGATCCAGTTCCTCTCTGTTGTGCAGGGCAAGAACCTTATTCAGTACCTTGCACAGAATCTCGCTGTCTACCGGCTTCAGCAGGTAATCCGTGCAGTCATTCTGTATTGCCTGTTGTGCAAAACTAAATTCCGCATATCCGCTCAGTATAACAAAATAGGCATCTGAAATTTTCTCTTTACGGATGTGTTCCAACAGTTCCAGTCCTGTCATCCGAGGCATTTTAATATCGGCAATAACCAGATCTACCTTTTCCTTCTTCAAAAAAGCCAGTGCTTCCATCCCATTTGCCGCTGTTCCCGCAACCCGAAAGCCTTCATTCTCCCAATCTACTAAAAGTTTCAATCCCTGTAAAATAAACGGCTCGTCATCTACTAACAATACTTTCAGCATCTGTTTTACCCTCCTGCAAACAGGGAATCCGTATCGTAACCGTGGTTCCCACTCCTTCTTCTCCTTCTACACGGAATTCCACTCTGTTTTCCGTTACCATTTTCAATCTGACACAGGCGTTGATAATCCCTACTCTTCCGCCGCCCTTGAGCATCTCAATGCTGGCATTGCACATGTTGTTCTGTAGCTCTGTAAGTTTGGCCTCCGCCATACCGCTTCCGGTATCTTCAATTTCTATCTCCAGCCCTTCTTCCTGACGGCCTATCCTTACAAATATCCATCCCGGGCTGGATTTGCTTTCAATGCCATGCACACAGGCATTTTCTACAAAGGTTACAATCGTAAGCTTGGGTATCTTGAAGTTTTCACATTCTCTGTCTACTTCAATGTCATAATTCAGCCGTTCTCCGAAACGATACTTTTGAAGCGCCAGATAAGCTTTCACAAATTCAATCTCCTGGAAGATACTCACGGAATCATTGCCCCATTCCACATACTGTCTCTGCATCACCGCAAGTTTGGACACCATGTCGGCTGTCTCGTTTTCTTTTTTCAGAATGCTGTGCATCCGGATGCTTTCCAGTACATTAAACAAAAAGTGAGGATTGATCTGGCTGTGTAATGCCAGAAGTTCCGCATTTTTTCTTCCCACCAGTATCTCCTGCTCACGGATCTTATTCTTATATACAGTCTCGATCAGTCCATTGGTACGTTCCACCATGCGATTATAATTTCGTATCATACTGCTGATCTCATCTTTACCGTCTTCACAGGGCATGGGAATAAGATGATCACTGTCTACCGATTTGAATACCCTGCTCAGTTCCGTAATCCTTTTTGTAAAGGAACGGTTGAAGATCTGAACGAACCAGAAGGGAAAAATAACGTTCGCCACAAGGAGCAGCAATATGATGGGAAGTTCGTTCCGGATGCTTGTAAGAAAACTGTTCTCTACCGGCTTTACATAAATCGTAAGATCCGTACCATACAGACTGATGGTATGTTCATAGGCTTCTCTCATTGTTGCGTTATCCAGCCGCTGAAACTCGCTGCCGTAGCTGCCGTATTGTCCATTGGAAAGAAGGATCCGATCTCCTTCACAGATCAGAACCTCATTATCATAGTTCATGTTTTTAATGGTGCGCACCATACTGCCGTAATCAAACTCGATTTTTAAGTACTTTTCTGTCTCTGCATCATAGAAATCCAGCCGCTGTAGATAAATGATGCGCCGCTCCCTTGTGATTCTGGAACTGCTGTCATCATAGACAAAAAAGAGCCCTTTGCTTTTCGCCTCTTCGTTCAGCTGCAGATAGCTCTCTGTATTCCTGAGCTTATCCAGCGTATTGACCCTTCCTCCGTTTACAATGGTATCGTTATCCGTATACAGGGTAAATATCATACTGTTCATTCCCAGTGCATTTTCCAATAACGTCCCGCTCAGGAAATTCTGATATGCCGCCACATATTCTGCAGAATTAGTGTATCTTTTGGATAAGAACTCTTCAAAATCGCGATTGGTATAAATACTGTTGCCTATCTCCCCGGCATTTCCGATCATACTGCTCAGACTGTATTCCACCGCACTGGCAATATTAGACATCTCATGCTCCCTGCGCTCTCTGTCAAATTTTGCAGTCGTCAGGAACACAACACTGTCTGTTACAATCAGGGGAATCAACACACAGACAACATAGAAAATATAAAACTTTTTTTTGATGGTGAAATCATCCATCCAAAGCCCCAGCTTATGTAATGCCTTCCCCATAAGATCCTCTCCTCATTTATGTGAAAAAGAGCAGACGTTTCTGTAGCCTGCTCTTCTTTATTATAGGACATCTACGATCTGCCCGCAATACATTTTTATACGGCATTCTGCACAAACCAGGCAAAATCAGCATAGTTACTGCTGTCCTGTCCATTGGCAGATGCGTACATTCCTATCGTACATCCCACAAATCCCCCTGCTTCCTCCGTGGTATAAGGAAGCAGACTGATATCCTCAGCAATCAGCATCTCCCTGCCATCCCGAAAAAGCCATATCCGTGCCTTCTGCCTGTCGCAATGCATTCGTATTTTAAAGAATTGTCTACCTTCTCCTACCGGCTTTTCGGTAAGGATTCTCTCTTCCCCATGGATACAGGCTGTCACAACAAAATAATTCTCGTCAGCCCTTTTCCGGATCTCCATGCGCAGATGATTTTCATGATTCTGGTACAACACCATTCCCGCTGTCTCACATTCCTGCTTCGGTTCAAATTCCATCCCAGTCTCTGCATAGAATGCATAATTTTTCTGACGGATTCCGAAATAGGAACAATGATTGCAGTCAGATATTTTTTCCTTTTTTGTATAGAGCCGCAGCATCCCCGGACGGTGACTCAGCGAATAGTTTTCTTCACAGATTTCTTCTACACTTACCAGCCGTTTGTCCGGTTTTTTCTCCCAGAAACTGATATGATCGGAAGTACTGCTTACTTCCTCTGGAAAACGGTATTCCTTTGTGGGCAGTTCCAATGTATCTTCCAGATGCCCGACGCCTTCTGCAATCACCGGCCATCCATTTTCCCATGTGACTTTCGCCAGAAAAGTCTCTCTTCCCATGCTGCTGTGTCCTTCACAAGGTCTGGATGCCAGCATTACCACGTACCAGTTCCCCTTACCATCCTCCACCAGATCTCCGTGTCCTGCGTAGATCACAGGATAGTTTTTCCCCAGATTCCTGTGGGTGAAGATCGGGTTTCTGGGGCAGCCCTCGAACCACTGGAACAGCTTTTTACTTCTTGCAATGCTGATGCTGTGCTCCGGTCCGGTTCCTCCTTCTGCATGCATCAGATAATAGTAACCGTCGATCTTATAAAGGTGCGGTCCCTCCGGCCAGATAACTCCTTTTACAGCCCCTTTCCAGATTGCCATGCTTTCTCCCACAAGCTTCATCTGCCGAAGATCCAGTTCCTGCACCCAGATTTCCCAGTCTCCGTTATAGCGGACTCCTTCCGGATTCGGTCGTGTACCACAGTAATAGCATTTCCCGTCATCATCGAAGAAAAGACTGGGATCGATCCCCGGAGCATCTTCGCCGAGATAATAAGGATCCGACCACGGTCCTGCTGGATCTTTTGCCGTTACAATGAAATTGCCTCCGTAGCTTACATTGGTAGTGATCATGTAAAACAATCCATCATGGAAGCGGATCGTTGGTGCATAAATCCCCTGTGATATTTCACTTCCCTTCACCGGAAGTTGTTCCGGTCTGTCAAGAATATTCCCGATCTGCTCCCAGTGCGCCAGATCTCTGCTGTGGAAAATTGGAACTCCCGGTGCATACACAAAACTGGAATTCACAATGTAATAGTCCTCTCCTGCCCTGCATATGGATGGATCCGGATAGAAACCGGATAAAATTGGATTCTTTGCTGTAACCATTTTGTTTTCCTCACTCTGTTCTATATTGTGTATCCAAATCCTAAGATTGTAAATTTTTTATTCTGGTCTTCCTCTGTCACTGTAATCCGTACTTTATGGGATCTGCTTTCTGTCTCCCAAAACAGTAATACAGCATTACAATGCAGCCAATTGTTCTTATGGGGATCCGCCGTCATACAATATACATCATTTACAAATACATCGGCCTTCCCCACATCCATTTCTCCGGAATCCTTAAATATAAGAAACAGTGACTTGCAGGTAATCTCCATTTCAAATCCCGGCATCTGCGGTCTGCTTCCATCATACATCCAGTTATACGGAAATTCCGGTGTCTGTGTAAGGCTTCCGTCCATTTCCACACTCTGCAATTCTATATCTGTGGAAGTAAAACTACCCGTCCGGATTTTGGCTCCTACATAACGGTTCTTCTTATCAAGCAAAAAAATTCTTTCAAAATCAGCACCGATCACTGCCGGTCCGAAAAGCTTTTCCGACAGGATCTGTTCCTCCGTCATTCCTTCCACAAAAGTCCCAACTCTTGCAGGTTCTGCTGCATCACAACGCTCAAACAGATATTGCAGGCAGTCCGCCATAATGGTATGTCCGATATTGGATGGATGAAACACATCATAGAAAAACTGATTTTTTGAGATAACTCTTCCTTCACCTGCTTTTTTCCCAAACTGCGGACAGACTGCATCCAGAATACTCACCATCGGCAGCCTGTATTTTTCCCCCACAGGTGCAAGCCGTGTCTGTAAATTCCAGTCGGAAGCAAAGACTGCAAACAGCAGAATAACTGCCGGATGATTGGGCAGGGCAAGCACTTTTCGCACGAGACTTTCATAACATCTGCCCTTGGTTTCGTCCCCCTCATCATTAACCGCAAATTCAATTACCACCAAATCAGGAAGTACACCATCACGCACAACATCCCGTTCAAACCGGAGCATTCCCAGTTCCGACGGAGTTCCACCCACACCCGCCTTTACCAGATGCACATTGTTCCCATTTCCATAGGCAAGGTCGAACATATGCCAGGACTGGTACGCATAAGACTGCGTGTGAATCGGAGTTGCCCCGGCTCCCTGCGTAATAGAGCCACCGATATAGGCAATTGTCACATCTTCCCCTGCCTTTGCACGCTCTATCATATTTTTTATTCTACGGGTGTCCCCAAGCTGCATCAGAGAACGCTCTATCATTGCACGATAGTCCGCAGAGGATACATCTACTTTTGTCTCTTCCAATACCTCTGGCGCTTCATATCCGTCATTCAGGTAAAATCGTACACTGACTTTTGCCAGCTGCTCCGGGGTTTCAAATTCCAGACGAATCTGTCCCGGTTCATAGTCATCCTCTCTCCAGTTCACGTCTTTTAAACAGATTTTTCGTTCCATTCCGTCGCCTTTTAATTCCTCGCAAAGCAGCGTTCCTCCGCCATAAATATCTTTTTTCCCATACATCTGGAAAACAAACTTTACCGGCTCCTCCTGCTGTGCGGTTTCGACTGAAACACCAATGCTATGTACAAGTTTCTGAAGTCCCCTTGTCGTCTTTAACAGTTCGAGTATCTTCTCATCTGTAATATTTCCCACAATCCTTGCACTGTTTATTAATCTGCCATCATTTTCATAAATAAACTGGATTCCCCTGCCATCCGGCGTTTTTGCCCCGAATACTTCTTTGTCCCGTATAATATAAAAAAACGGTCTCCGTTTTTCCGGATCTTTGGGTGCTGTTGGTCCTGTCTCTTATACACATCTCCGAGCCCACGAG
>ENA-OYXH01000812-OYXH01000812.1-human-gut-metagenome-genome-assembly--contig:-NODE-812-length-10118-cov-6.458313_pt1 | contig 10118 bp, 2 predicted proteins | sample MGYA00244844_ERZ653420 | MGnify/ENA primary metagenome ERZ653420 (study PRJEB26926, sample SAMN06164998) | human gut metagenome | biome: ENVO:00009003; feature: ENVO:2100002; material: ENVO:00002003... | reverse complement strand
ATATATCTCAGGTTAGTGGCGTTTTTTGAAAGGTAAATGTCAGTGCAGTTGTACCGATACACTCACGAAAATATTAATTCCTTGTCGTTGCGGAAAATGTTTTAGGCAGTGCCTGGCAATATATTTCACTTGAACGGTGTCTGTAGGGCGCCGGTTTTTTGTATTATGTGCCGCATTTATGACCGTTCGTGCCGTTATAACAACCGTTCGTGCCAAAAAGTTAAAATCACAAAGCAAATGAGTTATGATATAATTATAAAATTATAAGGGGAGAAGTATGCTCATCTGCGTTTACGATACCGCAAACGAGGCGGAGATACTGAAAGCGAAAATAACACAAATCGCAACGGCGGCATATCGAAGAATTGCCTACAGGGCATGTCAGAGGTATGAGAGCTTTGCGAAGGAGTGTAAGACGGCTGACCTTATAATCGTGCTTGCCGACGGAGCGGACGGTATGGAGGGCGTTATTGCGGCAAAGAATGCCGACAGGGATACGCCTGTAATATGGCTGTCGGACGATGAGGGATTCGGGGCGCAGTCATACAGGCTTGGCTGTACCTATTTCCACAAGAAGCCGATACCGCTTGAAAAGCTGAAGGAGGCACTGCATAAGTGCAGGTGCATGGCATAAGCACGGGTAAATCTACAGGAGGAAAAACATGAAGAAAAAATTTGTACGGCTCATAAGTGCGGTGCTGTCTGCGGCAATGACGTTGACGGCTGTACCGTTATCGGCATTTGCCGAGGGCGAGGCACATACGCATGACGGCGAGAGCAATGTCATCACGACACCGCTTGATTTCAGAGAAAAGACGGCGGACGAAAACGGTGCCGGCTGGAGCTGGGATTATGACACAAAGACGCTGACGCTTGACGGAGTGAACATTCAGGCGACAACCGACAGTATGAGCGTCGTAACAGTCCCCGACGGTACGGAGATAGTGCTGAACGGTAACAATACTATCGTACAGACCGATACCGGCAAAAGTGATACATATGTTCTCAGTGCCGTAAATAATAAAGAGGTCAATTGTGACGGCACAATGACAATCAGCGGCGACGGTGTGCTGAATGCAGAGAACCGCTCTACAGACAGTATGGCACGCTCTCTCGGCGGATCAATAATCCTGAACGGCGGTACAGTAAACGCAACAGGTACTGTAAAGACAAATTCGCTTGAAATACATAATGACGGTGTGCTGAACGCAAATGCGACAACTGCATCTTTTGAGGGTGTGGCTGTCAATGTCAGCGGCGGCATTACTGTTGACGGCAACGGCAGTCTTACTGCAGTAGGTTGTGCTAATGAATCTACGTTAAACAGTGCAATATTGCTTACCAGTAATTTCGGTGACAAAATTTCCGTCAGCGAAAACGGCAGTATTACTTTGCCTGAAGGCAATGCAGCAAGAGTCGGAATATACTACAGCGGAAACAACGGCGACGGAATGGATGCCGAAATAAGCGGCGGTAAGGTCACTGCTTACGGTACTAAGTATGGCATTTACAAAGTAAACCTTATAATGAACGGTACAGGCTCGGTTTACACTACGGGCGGTTCATACGCTATCGGTCAAACTGTACCGACAATAAACGAGGACGAATTTGTAGTAAAGGGTTCGACTGAGTTCAAGGCTGAGGAAAGCTCAGTGACAGCCAATGCCGAGTTTAACAGCGGCTATTATGAGATTGGCAGAGCGGACGCTAAGACGGTAGTTATAAAGCCTGATACTTCTCCCCGTATAATACTCGGAAACCAAATCGGAATATTCAAGACTGAAGAGTATGAAATAATTGAAGACATGGACATGACTGATATCAAGCTCAAGGGTACGGTTTACTTTGATATTACTCTGAAGAATATGAGCGATGAAGAGTTTGCAGACGCAAGAGGCTGTTTCGGCGGCGATGAACCCGATTTATTAGCAAGCATAATCAAGACCGATTACGGCTGGGTGTGCATGGTCTGCGATACCGAGTTTTCGGTTACATACGACACTGATAATACTCTTACAATAAAGTGCGGAGATATTGTATCCAATACCGTTCAGGTAAAGTCGAATGCAAACCGTTTCAACAAGGTTACACAGGGTGACAACACAAACAGAACGGTTTTCTATACAAACACTTCGCAGGAAGAGAAGGACAATTACAAGCTTGTAAGCACCTATACGGTTGACAGTGAAAGCATAAGCTATAACTGGTACAGTACGAACAGTGCATACAGTGCAGATGAGCTCGGTGCGGCAGTATCCGGAAGCAACGGCGAATTCAAGCTTGCGGATAATATTCCTGCCGGAAATTATGTTCTGTATTGCGATATAACCTATTCAGACGGTGACAGCACAGAAACTGTTACAGAAAAATTTACATTTACATATAAAGAATGTGCACATGAAAACGGTTATTCCGACGGTAAATGCACAAACTGCGGAGCGTTATGTGATCACAGCAATATTGATATTGACACGGGTAAGTGTAACGAGTGTGCGCATCAGTTTGTTGCTACAATCAGCACAGACGGCAATGCGCCGACAGGCTATGACACGCTCGCAGACTGCCTTAACAGTGTTACTGCCGATACCGAAAACTATGTAAAGATCTATCAGGATATCGGCGATGCATCGGCAACTGCAACTTTAGATACTATAGATGTAAAACACAATGTTATGATCGACCTTAACGGTCACAAGCTGAACAATATCAAGCTTGGGGTCAACAAACTTGGGGTCAACAAAGACGTCACGCTTACATTAACCGGCACAGCGGGCAGTTATGTTACGCAGGTGTATGTTCGCAAAGGCGGCGGATCATTCATAATTGACAGCGAAGCAAATGTAGAATTTAATACAATTTTTGTTGAGGACAGTGCACGGCTTGCTGTAAACGATGGCGCAAAAGTAACTACAGAACAGTTGACTGTGATAGCATCCGTGAATGATGACGGAACTACAACGACATCTGTAAAGCTCGCTACGGGAATGAAGTTAGGTGGGCTGACATATCATCGCCAAAACAATTCCGGCGCTCTGAAATTAGGCAATCTTCTTGATGTTACCCGGCAGGCACTGCGACGTGAAGATAACGGCAATTATCTTGATCTTTATAAAGAATATGGAAGTATGGGTTATTCCGTTGCGCTTACTGTTGTAGAGCATACTGACGCTGACCACAAATACAGCACTGGAACAGGCAAGTGCGAGGAGTGCGGAAAGCCCTGCGAGCATGGCGGTGATATAAACACGGACAACGGCATCTGCTCAATCTGCGGTGCGGTTGTGTCTGTCGCACTCTATACAGACAAGAACGGAAGCTTAAAGTATGTAGATACCGATGAGCTTCACTCTTTACTGAATGAATACAACGGAAGCGGTACGATAAAGCTGTTTAAGGATTATTCTAAACCAAGCGCTCAGTATGACTTATACGGAGAACTTACAATTGACTTAAACGGACGCCAATTTAAAATCCGGAGTATTACTCCTTGCAAAAGCGGAAAGCTTACGATCAAAAACAGCGGCAATCCGGTTATGCTCGGTTGTAATGTATATCCGACAAACGACGCTTCATACGCCGGCGGTACGCTTATAATAGACGGCGATGTAGTTTTAGACACTTCGATCTATGTATATGATTCGAGTACGGTTATATTGAAAGCCGGTGCATATCCAGCCGGACTTTACGCCAGGGACAGCAAGACATTATACGATATGCTCGGAGAGGGTAAGGCTTTCTTCAAGACTGACGGAACTCTTTTCAATGCAAATGTTAAGGAAATATCAAGCAGTGAAACGCTGACAATCAAAGACCACAGCCATACCTATGTTGACGGCGAGTGCGGCTGCGGATATGTTTGCCCTCACAGCGATGTTAACAGCGAAACGGGTAAGTGTAACGAGTGTGAATATCAGTATGCGGCTGTTATCGTAAAGGATGGGGCTGTAGCTTCTGTTTATAAGGAAACTGAGATGGGAGCGGCTTTTGAAGCGGCTGACAGTGACGCAAACACCGGCTGTACATTAAGAGTATACAAGAATTATACAGGCAGCTATACAACACTCAGCGGTAAGTTCACGCTGTGGATCGCTGAGAAAGCCAATGTAGGTACGTTAACTGTTTCGGGAGATATAACCGTTACGGGATCGGGAAAAAATAATCGTATTTATGGCGATTTCAATGTAGCGGCCGGCGGTAAGCTGACATTTGACGAAAACTGCGGCGCTATGGGAACTGTGTCGGTAGGTGCAGGTACATTTGACTGCTATAGTACATTTTCTATAACACTCAATATAAACGATGCAAGCAGTGACGTAATTCTTCACGGCGGAGCTTTCAAAACAATATGCTATAACGGCGGCGGGGACAGAGCAAACGCAGAAATACTGACTTTGTTGGCTGAGAACCGTATGTTTATGAAGTCTCCCAATCCTGAGCCGATAGACGGCTCAAAAACACTGTTGAAAGACGGTTTTGCAACACCTGTTATTGTAATACCACATGAAGGTCACAGTTACGACAGCACAACGGGCAAGTGTACGATTTGCGGTAAGCGGTGCGGTCATACGGATGTTGACAGCAAAACAGGTGTATGCTCTACCTGCAAATATCAGCTTACTGCGGGCATTTCGGGCGCGGGAACAGCGAAGTATTTCGATAATATAGACGACGCTTTTACTGCGGCATTATCGGCGGAAAACAACGGTTGTACGCTGACATTGTATAAGAACTGTGAGATTACACAGAACGTAGAAATCGGCAATACAACGGTTACTGTCGATGTGAACGGATGTTCACTCGGCGGAGAGGCAGATATAAGTGTAAATAACGGTGGTGTGCTGTACCTTAAGGACAGCAGGAAAAGCACCTACTACGGATGCATAGACGCACCTTTTAGTGTAAACGGCGGTACGCTTATAAACGGTACTGCAGACGGCGGCAGTTCAGCCGCAGATGTACTCAATTTAGTCATTAACAGTGCTAAGTGTGTCGAAATATACGGCGGCATATTTGAGAATGTTTATATTGCACACGCAAGCGGTGTAGCTTTATACGGCGGAAGGTACAACACCATCTGCGGCGAGGAAAGCAACACACCCGTAAACGCTCTGCTTGCAAAGGGCTATGCGTTTGCGATCTTAAACAGTGTCACACATCTCCCCGAAAGTATAGTTGACGGCAGTGCGGTGACACTCAGCGAAGGAATTAGAAATGTCACAGTTGTAAAGCATACTCATACATACACCGAAACAGAGACAAAGTGTGCGTGCGGTGCTGTGCTTTATGCAAAGGTGACATCAGCCGACGGTACTACTAACGAATATTTTGACAGCATTGAAGAAGGCTTATTATATGCCGATAAGGCTGAAAACAAGGGCTGTGTTTTCACTCTTGTAACAAGCGGTAAGATCAATAGTGGGGTTAGGCTGTCAAACGGTCAGTTTACTATTACCACAAGTAATTATGGTACTATCTATGATTACAACCAGACAATAACTATTGACGGTGCAGATGTTATTGCTGAAGGTTATATGTTCATCAGGTGCAAGGTTAATGTGAAGAGCGGATCTCTTACATTGCCTGAGGGCTCAGGCGCCGGATTTGATAGTATTGCTATATCAGGCGGTACCGTAACTGTCAGCGAAGGCGTCAATGTTGACAATAATGCGGGTGCTGATAATTTATTTGTAAGCGAAGACGCAACTGACGCAAAGCTTACTATAGGCGGCGGTACTTACGGCAATGTCTATCTCGGACAGTTTAAATTAAAGGACGTAATCGCAAGCGGTGTGCGTGTGATAAGCTACGACAATCCGACAGATCCGACTGCTGAGAAAACAGCAAAGGCTTTATTATACAGCGATATAGCCGAAAAAAATAATTTTGACTCCGAAAACAATACTGTAAGCTATTATCTGTTTACCAAGTGCGAGCATAAGAATGAGGACGGCAGTTATGCCTTTAATGACAGCGGTATATGCAAATACTGTAACTCTGAGTTTGCCGCAAGCGTAAGCTATACGGTTGACGGAAGTGCAAAGACAGAGCTGTTCAGCAATATATGCGACGCTTTTGACAAGGCTAATGAGATAGGTACGGCTACAGTAACGCTGTATAAGGATATTACAGACAGCGAACGTACACAGGAGATTACCGTTATGGGCAATGTAACGCTTGAACTGAACGGTAAAACACTGGGTGGTCGTTATGGCATAGCGCGTATATCGGTATCTGACGGTGGCACGCTTACTGTAAACGGCGATGGCGATATGGATACACCTATTTACGTTAATGAAAACTCAAAATTAGTCATTAACGGCGGTGGATACTTCAATTCTGTGTCAGTTAAAAAAGGAGGCAACGCAGAAATAGGCGGCGGCACTATACAAGGTCTGTCCGTTCGCGGTAACGTAAAACTCAGCGGCGGTAAATTCAACGACATCGAGATATTTAACGGCAATCTTGAATCTGTACTGGCAGACGGTTATGCGTATAAAAATGCTGACGGCACTTGGCTTTCGATTGATGAGCGTGAAAAAGATAGCTATTTGGGCGGTTCTAAAGGAGCGTTATCCGTAGAAGAAGCACCCATAAAGAGCGCAAGTATTTCGTGGGCAGGCGGAGAAGCGCCTGTTATATACCGTAACGGAGCGAAAAAATTAAAAGTCAATGTTATATGCGATGTGGCGGACACTTCAAAGCGGATAACCTATTCGGACTATGTAAACGGCAATAATCGCAGTAAAGATTCTAAGCTTTCTGTTAACTGGTATATGGTATTCGGTTATAAAATCGGTGAGATTGTAGCGGAAGACGGTGAGGTTGAATATTACACTGTACTGAAGTGTGACGGATACGAATATAAGTCGAATGCACTTAAGTTTACACTTGCGACCTGCTCGCACCCTGAGGATAGCTTTAATAACGAAACCGACGGTTTGGTATTCTGCGGTATATGTGATTTATTGATAGAAGCCGAGGTAGTAGATGCTGACGGCAAGTCGTTAGGTTATGCGGATATAGAGAGTGCCATAAAGCTGGCACAGGAGAACGAGGGCAGCACTGTAAAGCTGATTTCGGAAAGAGTACCTGCGTCCATTACCGTGACGGGCGGTAAGTTTACTGTTGACTTTAACGGTAAAGAGGCATATTGTCAGTTCACTGTCAACGGCGGTGACGTGACTTTCACTTCTTCGGCAGTACAGGACGTGAGCAATCAAAATCTGCCAAGCGGAATCACAGTTAACGGAACTGACGCTGAGGTTACAATTGACGGTAAAATCAAGCTGGGAAGAGTAAGAATAATCAGCAGTACGCTTACAGTAAACAGTACCGATGGTTATATCGGTGAACTGTCAATAGAAGGCGGAAATGCTGTTATAGACGGTGCAAATATTGATGCACTGTCAATAAATGGCGGAGCGACTGTTATAAACGGTGCAAATATTGATGCACTGAAAGCTAACGGCGGAGACACGGTCATCAATGATGTTAATGCCGATTCTTTAGCTATGTGTGACAACCGCTCCGGTGGAAGCGAATATAACATCTCTATCGTAAGCGGTAGGTTCGGCAGTTTCACTTGCGAAAATGGAAGCAATTATACTTTAGGTAGGGCAATTGCGAGCGGAAGCGTAGTTTCGGCCGATAGTATGAATGGCATTACTGTTTACACATACGAAGCTATTCAGACCATGACCAGTACCTATAGAATTTTTGTTGATAAGTGCAACCATAAGGACAAAAACGGCAGTTATGTGCTTGACGGTAATCCCTGTCCTTACTGCAATGAGGAAATTGTTGCAACTGTAAGCTATACTGCCGGCGGAAGCGAAAATACGGATCTGTTCAGCGATATTTATGACGCTTTTGAAAGGGCTAATGAGATAGGTACGGCTACTGTAACGCTGCAGAAGAACATCACGGACGATATTACAGATACGATAGCTGTTACAGGCAATGTTACGCTTGAACTTAACGGTAAAAGGCTCTCACAACCCGGTACTGATGTATGGTATTCCATAGAAGTAACGAGCGGTAAGCTGACCGTTAACGGCAGTGGCTTAATAAAACGTGTTGCCGTTTGCAACGGCAGCGATGCGGAAATCAACGGTGGTACTCTCTCTGACTTCATAATTAAAGACGGCGGTAACGCTGTAATTAAAGGCGGTCAATTCTACAGCTTACAGGTTTCAGGCGAAGGCAGAAACGTAGGACAGCTTCTTGCGGACGGCTATGCCTATTGGAGTTTTATCGATTCCGGCATCTGGTCTACTATTGCAGAGCGTGAAAAGCAGGATATAGCTAATGTAGAAGTAAGGACAGCGCCGATAAAGAGCGCAACGGCGACAGCAAATAAGACTGTGCTGTACCGCAACGGCGGAGGTGCACGGCAGATCTTATTTAACTTCAATGTTAATACAAGCGACGGATACACGATAAGCGATGCCAATAAGGTCACAGTCGGTTTATATGTAGGCGATACCTTAATAAGAGAGCTCGACTTCGTCGGAATTTCATATACGTTTGCAAATGCAGATGAAATTTCCGATACTGACGGCACTGTAAAGGCACATCTTGTTATCAAGTTAAACGGATACGAATATGTGACCGATGATGTCGAGTTTGAAATGGCGACCTGTACGCATCCGTATGACGCATTAACGACAGACGAGCATGATTACTATCGTTGTTCGTTATGTGATGCCAGCATAAATGCGATACTTGTTAAAACAAACGGCGACAAGGCATGCTATACCGACAATGTGCCCGAAGCATTTGAAGCGGCACAGCTTGAGGAGAACAACGGCTGTACATTAGAATTATACAGAGGTGTGAACAGAGACTGTGAGATCACACAGGGCAGCTTTACCGTTTTATTCAAGAAAACGGGAAGTGCATCTGCTGTGATCAAAGTAAGCGGCGGAAATGTCAAGATCACGGGAGATGACGGCTGTACATTATCGAAGTATCCGGGAAGCTCGGTGGGATATCTCATAGCTGTAACGGGCGGCACGGTAACGTTTGATGACATAACTATCAATGATGACAGTATCAGCGTAAGCGGCGGCAAGACTGTTATAAACGGCGGTACTTATAATAAGCTGAGCGTCAGCGGAGGTACGGTCACTATAAACAGCGGTACATTCAGCAGCATAGATGTAAGCGCAGAGGGCAAGGCACTGAAAGATCTGCTCGGCGAGAACAAGGCGTTTACGACAAGCGACGGAAAGCTGTTTGACGCAAGCAAGGTTTCGGAAAGCGATAATTCACTTACGGTAATCGACCACAGCAAGCATGAGTATGACGAAACAGGAAGGTGCGGCTGCGGTTATCAGTGTGCACACAGTGAGATCAATGCGGAAGGTGTATGCAACGAGTGCAATGCAAAGATGTATGCTGCAGTCACTGTAAAGAGTGAGACCGGAACAACGGTAAAATACTTTACAAAACTTACGGAAGCGTTTGAGTTTGCGGCAAAGAACGAAAACAAAGGCTGTACGCTGAAAATGCTCAGAGATTTCTTCGATAGAAATACTGACATTAACGTAAACGGCGGAGAACTTACTGTCGATATGAACGGCTTTGGTGTCTATATCAATAGCTTTAACGGATCCGGAACCCAAATCACTATACGCAGTGACAGTAAGTGTACTTTTGGGGTTGAAAATGGATTTAGCATGGACGGCGGCACTGTTACTTTCTCGGGAGAGGTCAGCGTAGTTTGCCAGAATGTGAAATTAAATGCCACATATTTCTCCTCCTATGTTGAAACGCTGAAAATTGACACGCTGATTTTAGAAGACGGTGTTCTGCTTAAACAGCTGGCAAGTATCACGAATGCTAATATCGCTAATATAGACTGCTCAAGTGAAATTTATCTTTATCAAATTTTAGCGAGCGGCAGCCGTGTCGATTCTCAGCTGTACAGCGATCTGAAAGCAAACGCTTCGTCAAACTTCGATAACGTAAGAATAATAAGATGCGACCACCCGGACGGTGTGGGCAGAGATAACCGTTGCATATACTGCAATTCATTGATCGCTGCAAGCGTAAGCTATACCGAGAACCTGTCTCTTATACACATCTGACGCTGCCGACGATCGCATAAGTGTAGA
>ENA-OYXH01000787-OYXH01000787.1-human-gut-metagenome-genome-assembly--contig:-NODE-787-length-10344-cov-3.932161_pt1 | contig 10344 bp, 7 predicted proteins | sample MGYA00244844_ERZ653420 | MGnify/ENA primary metagenome ERZ653420 (study PRJEB26926, sample SAMN06164998) | human gut metagenome | biome: ENVO:00009003; feature: ENVO:2100002; material: ENVO:00002003... | reverse complement strand
CTTATGCGATCGTCGGCAGCGTCAGATGTGTATAAGAGACAGCCCCAATCTGTACGCCCTCAAAACCGAGTATAAAAAGCTGGACGCAGAACGGGAACGGCTGTCCGCACAGTACAGCGAAGCGAAACAGAAATTGAAAGAATACGGCATTGTCAAACAGAATGTAGACAGCATTTTGCGGACAACGCCGGGAAAGGAGCTTACGCAGGAACGATGAACATACCGAGAATGAGTTACCCCCAATACCGCAAGGCCCGCAGGCTCACCCATGAGTGCTGCAATTACTGTAACGGAAACTGCCTCCTGCTGGACGATGGGGAGGGATGTGTCTGTGTGCAGAGTATTTCCTATTCGCTGCTGTGCCGGTGGTTCAAGGTGGCCGTCCTGCCGCTGGACGCGGCCCTGTGTGCCGAGATCACCAAAGGCCGGGACGAGATCAAACGCTGCGCCGTTTGCGGGGCGGCGTTTACACCCAACTCCAACCGGGCCAAATACTGCCCGGATTGCGCGGTGCAGGTGCGCCGGAAGAAAGAGGCGGAACGCCAGCGGAAAAGATACCTCCTGTCTACGCATTTAGGGCGGTAAAAGTCCACGGAAATCAAGGGTTTTTCCGCATGGTCGACAGGCAGGTGGATAAAGTTATCCTGTTCCCCTCAAAACGGGGTTCTAAATGCGGGAAAATGGACAAAAAAGAGGCGCCGGACGCAGAGGCTTTGATAGCCTCCGCGCCCGGCGTTTTTGGATAATTGCCGATTATGTAATAGCATGATATAATACAGTAAAATAAAGCGGGAAACGGTGGAACTTATATGAATATTGAAAACTATATTGAATCACAGTACAGAGAGTTATTATCATGTAGTCAAATAAATGCGGAATACTCCGATTTATATAAATCCTTTAGAAATCAAAAACTGCGGGAAATTCTTATGACCCTACATCATGATCTGGTTGGGCTTTTTAGAACAATGAATGAAAGACTACCAACCGGGGAACATGAAGCGCACTTTTGGGCAGAACCGAGTAGAGATTTAATTAAGAGAATTGAAATGATATTCGGCTTAGTAAGTTCACTAAAGGAAACTCCTTTAGCCTTTCAAATAGACCCATACTATTTAGATTTACTCACACGCTGTCGAGATTTTCTTAGTTCAAGCGGTGGAAGTTCATTGCCGCCCAATATGGCAAAGGTCGAATTATATTATACACTTCCTATTTTTCTACCTCTTAGTAGCATAACCATTTCACATAAGCAACAAGATTTTACATTTGATTTGAAACTGATAGGAAGCGGTTCTTATGCTAATGTTTATAAATATAAGGATACTTTTTATAATCGACCTTTTATTTTGAAGCGCGCAAAAAAGGAACTTACAGATAAAGAAATTGCCCGTTTCAAAAGAGAATTTGATGTAATGAATGATCTATCTTCTCCATACATACTTGAAGTTTACTGCTACAATCCCGATAAAAATGAGTATATTATGGAATATATGGATTATACACTGGACGGATATATCGCTGCTCATAACTCCACCTTAACAATTATACAGCGAAAAGGAATCGCCCAACAAATATTACGCGCTTTTGATTATCTTCATTCAAAAGGACATCTACATCGTGATATAAGCCCTAAAAATATTTTGATAAAAGAGTACGACGATACCCTTGTGGTTAAACTTTCGGATTTTGGACTTGTAAAAATTCCTGATAGTACGCTAACAACAGTTAATACGGAGTTCAAGGGCTATTTTAATGATCCTGCACTGGTTGTCGAGGGGTTTAACACTTATGGCATAGTTCACGAAACTTATGCTCTCACCAGAGTTATTTATTTTGTAATGACAGGTAAAACTAATACAGAAAAAATTACGAATCAGAATTTACGATCTTTTGTTGAGAAAGGATTGAACCCGGATAAAGCCAAAAGATTTCAAAATATTCGCGATATGATTTCAGCGTTTAAGACCATATAAAAATGCCGGACGCAGAGGCTTTGATAGCCTCCGCGCCCGGCGTTTTGCTTATTCGTCTGTGAAGTGGAACCGCTGCGCCGCAAAGTCGGCGTCACTCATGGCGGCCAGCTTATCGGCGGTCTGGCAGGCCAGCGCCGCCATTTCCTTGTCCATGTCCGGCAAAACTGCCCGGAGATTTGCCGCCGTCCTGCGGTGGTCGGCGTTGTGGTACAGACAGATCAGGTTTTCTTCTTCCACGGTGAAATACATTCCTCATACCTCCATTTCTTTTGATTTTTCCCGCGCCGGGGGCCTCTTTTTCTGTTCCTCCTTGGCGGCGGCAAGCTGCGCCCGGATGGACGGTTTCTTTTGTTTCTGCGTCGTCCTGCGGGTCTGCTTGGGCTTTTTGGCCTCCGCCTTGGCTGCCTCGGCCACATCCAAAAGGGAAATCTGTTCCCCAGCTTTTGCCCTTGCTTCCAGTTCCTCCATAGACGGGGCGTTGTTCATCATGCCGTCGATCATGTTGTAATTCTGCTCGGTGGACATTTCTGCCGTCTTGATATGGCTTTCCTGCTGGGCGGGGATGGCAAAGGCCCTTGTGCCGTTTGCCATAATAAGATACTTGCCGTCCTCCGACTGGTGGTGGAATCCATACCCGGCGGCCTCCATCTGTTCCCGGCTCCTGTCGGTCAGATAGAAACGGCCTCTCGGCGTCTGGATTTGTTCGCCGGTCATGCACTCGTCCGGCGTGAGCTGCTTTTCCGGCTGGGCGAAAAACTCCGGCACCTGCCGGTAGTCGGCTCCCTCGTCCACATAGTAGGCAGTCTGTTTCCCATCCTGCCGGAACACCACAATATCCCCCGTAGAAAGGGAATGTCCCTTGTAATCGGCGGGATGTTCTATGTTGAAGCGGCGGTAAATCTCGTCCAGTGTGGTGTCCTTGTCCAGCGGCGCGGTGTAGACAAGCTGGTAATTCTTCCTGTCCACCGAAAGCCCGTCCGCCTGCAAGTCCTCATAGGAACGGTAGCGGAAGTCGCGCCCCTCCGGGCCGGGCGGCACTTGGTAGATGGAAAAGTTGGGCTGCGCCGGTGCTTCATAATCAGAGGCAACATATTCCTCCACCGTCAGCCCGGCAGCGGCGGCCTCCTGTTCCAGCTCTGCCTCGATCTGTTTTTTGTATGCCTGCAAGCTCTGGTCGAAGTCGGCAAGCTGCGGCGGCTCCGGCAAGTGGTACTGGCCCTGATTGAGAAGCGGGCGGCACTCCTTTACATAGTCCAAAACCGCGTTGAAATAAGCGGTCTGTTCCGGCGTCAGGGTTTCCCCGGATCGCAGGGGACGCCGGGCCTCCTGCTCCATAGCGGCCAGATTGCAATGCAGCTCCATATACGGGACAAACTCATGCAGCAGCATATCCCGCTGGGCCTTGTCCGCCTCCCATGCCTCCGGCCCCTCATGGTGCAGCACATGGTTTTTCCAGCTTTCATCCTGTGCGTAGTATTCGTGATAGCCCCGGATATGCTGGATCAGGGAACCGTCCCCGTCGCCAAAGTCCTGCCGTCCCTCGTAGCTGTCCGGCTGGCCCTGCATGGTAAAATCAATGCGGAACTTGGTCTTGTCGTACCAATGGCCCGTATAGCCCGGCTGCTCCTGTTCATGGCGTCTGGCACTGTCCAGCTCCTTGAAAACGGCCTCGGCTTCATGCAGCGGCATTTGCTGGCCGTCTTTCAGATGGGGGCTTTCACTCCAAAGGATCGTGACAACCGGCTCCGCTGCCGGATTCTGCGCGATCTGCCGCTGGGCGTTGGCAACGGCAATCTCACTTTCGATCTCGCTTTTCACAAAGGAATCCATCTGGCCCTTTTGCAGCTCATAGCCCTGTTCACACAGGCGGTTGATAAGCCCGATCACCTTGTCGTTATCGCCCACGGCCTCGGCATAGGCCACGATCAACTGCCGTTCCTCGCTGCCCAAACGCGGGGCGTTTTTCTCTGCCAGCTCGATCAGGGCGGCGGCCCGGTCAGCCGGGGACGCCTCCGGCATGAACGGTTTCCCATTCAAAAGGCCGTCGATCCCGTTCCATGCCTGCGGCTGGGGAATGGCGTTGGCCTGTTCGGTTGCTTCCAGAAAATCATCCAGCCTGTCGCCGGTCAGGGGTTCCATCGTCCCAGCCGGTAGCTCATGGATGGCAAGGATTTCTTTTCCGGCTTCCGCAAGGGACAGGCCGGGATTATCAAGCTGGCCTCCGTCCAGTTCCTTGTAGTCGGGGCCGTACAGCGTGTAGTCATAGCCGGTTTCCGATGTCTGGATATACAGGTAATCGCCGCTTTCCAGACGGTAGGCGGCCTCCTGCGGGGCTTTGGCCTGTTCCAGCGTTCCATCCCCGGCAATGGTAAAGCCCTGCGCCTGCGCCGCCTCCTTGGTTCCCTGCGACACTTCGCTGGTGGATTTCAAATCCGCGTCAATGAGGGTTTGCAGCATGGCTTTTACGCTGTCGGTCATTTCCTGCTGTTGCTCCGGGGGCAGCTTAGAAAATACACTGTCCGGGTCTGACTGCTCGGCGGCCTGTTCCAGCGGCGCGGCCTGCGGCTGCTCCTGCTGGGCCTGCCGTTCTTTCTGAAGCTGGGCAAGATGGCCGTCAATGGTGGTAATCAGTTCATGGGCGGTGGCCCGGATGGTTTCAAGGGAGGCTTTCAGCTCTTTCAAGTCCTTGCCGGAACTCCAACCGGCCACATAGCCAAAGGAATAGTCGGAGGTGTCCAGCCCGTAGTGCTGGCAGACGGCATAGGCCACACTTTCGGCCTGCACCTCGCGGGTGCGGCTGTCGGGGCGGTCGGCCTGCTCTATGGCCGGGGCTTCCGGGTCGATGGCGTGGAGCTTGGAATGGGCGATCTCATGGATGGCCGTCTTTAGGGTCTGTAATTCGCTCATGCCCTCCTGAATGGCGATCCGCTTTTCCGTCAGGTGGTAGTAGCCGTGGGAACCGCCCGGAATGTCCTCAAAACCAATGGGAACCGGGGAGGTCTGTTCCAGCGCCTTGAAAAATTCCCCGTAGCGTTCCACGCTGCCGGTCAGTTCTTCCACGCCGATAGAGGGCAGCGGTTCCCCCTCGGTCTGGCTCACATCAAAGACGGAAACGATCTTAAAGGCCGGAACCTGTATTTCCTGTACTTCGGTAACAGGCTTTCCGTCCTTTCCCATCACCGGCCTGCCCTGTGCGTCCAGCTTTTGCACTTCCTTTTTTGCCTTGAACGGGGCCGGGGCCAGTATCTTGATGGCCTTTTCGCCTTTCTTCACATTGCGGTGAAAATTATCCCGCCACTTGTTGTAGCCTGCCACAAGCTGTCCGCCCTGCATGGCGATCAGGAGGGTGTTGTTGAAGCTGTAACTGTGGAACTTCGCCATAGAGGTGAGATAGGCTTTGTAGCGTTCACTCTCGAAAAGCTCCTGTATGCCGGTTTCCAGCCGGTCGGTGATCTCTTTCATGCGCTCGGCGCTGTTCTGGCCGTTTAAGAGAATGGGGGTGACAGGCTGCGGGGCCTTTGTAGGCGCTGCCGCCTCCGGCTGTACCTTGCTTTCCTCCCGCAGAATTTCCGGCGCAGGATAGGCCATCACCCGGTATTGTTCCGGCACCGGCTGGCCCTCATGGACGCGCTGCCATTCGTCGCTGGTTCGCAGGATATAGCCGTAATCGGTAAAGGTTCCCTGTTCCTCGCTGGCGATAAAGCTCCCCAGCCGTTCCGTGTCAATGGCCGGTTTCCACGGGTCGGGAACGACAAACAGCCCGGAATCATTCAGATAATATTCCCCCAGACTGCGGCTGTCCTTGGCGTTGATTAAGACAAAACAATCGGTGTTTTCAGCGTAGTCTAAAAGCTGCCCGATGGTTTGCATTTTTGCCGGGGACTGCATGGCGGCGTTCAGCTCCGCCAGCTCCACGGCGTCCAGCCTTTGAAGCTGGACGGCAAGGAAGTTCAGTTCGTCCACGCTGGCGGCCTTTATCAAATCCTCCGGCAGTTCCAGCGGTTTTCCCTCCGGGGCAGAAAAGCCGCCAATGAACAAGTCCTGCTGGTTGTCGGCGGTGATGTGGATTTCCTTTAGGGCTTCCTGTACCTGTTCGGCGGTAGTCGGCAGGGAAAGCCAGTAGCCATGCGGCCCGCCGGTCTGCGCCTCGGCGCGGTTATCAAGAAAAATAGAAAATACTTCGTTCACGGGTTCCCTCCTTTCCGGGGTGGCTACGGTCTGCTGCGGCTGTGCGGTTTCTTCCTGCGCGGGAAGCTCTGCGGCTTTTGCCGGTTCCTCCCCCTCAATGGTGTAGCCGGGGAGCAGGCAGCCGTTGACCTTAAAGCAGTCGGCGTATTCCTTGGGGATGGCCGGGGAAATTTCGGTAAAGTAATGGTCGTGGGCTTTGATCCGGCCATTCAGGTACTTGTCCAGTTCTTCCCGGCTGGAAAAGACTTTTCGTTCCTGTCCGGTGATCTTTTCCGTCGGGTTGCCGTGGGGTGCGTTGGTATAAAGGCCCCAGCGGAGCGTCCACGAGTAGGGAACGGATTTTTGGGCGGCGCTGTCATACCGGGTATTCTCGGAAATGGAATAATCCATCTGGTAAACCATGTTGCTGCGGATATGGCGGTATTCGTCCGGGACCTCCCACTGGTTTGCAGTGTGGGTGACGGGAAGCGTCCGGGCATATTCAAGGGCTTTGTCCAGAAGCAGGGTTCTTCCGGCCTGTTCCTCCCATGCGGCGGCCTGTTCTTTCAGGCGGTCAAACACTTCCTGTTCTGCGGCGGCGCTTTCCGCCCGCAGGGAAAGAAGCTCCGCAAGGGGCAGCTTTACCGCTTCGGAAAGATCGGCCTTGCCGCTTTCAAAGTAAATCCGGCGCTCGATCCGCATGGTGCTGGCCGGTTCTAAATCGTCGTGGTCGTAGGAGCTGTAAGACATTTTGGGTTCACATCCTTTCTGAAAAATGGCATAAGAAAAGCAGGAAACCTTTGAAAAATTTCCTGCTGGGTGGGCCGATAATAAGCGGCTGATATTCAATTTTGAAAGTTTGGGTTAGATTGATTGAAGCTGGGGACAGTCTAACAAATTAAAGCTTTCTACTTCTTCAACATCAATAACTTTGATGCCTCGTTCTTTTAATGCCTTTGCAAACAATCCCATTCCAGAAATCAATTTTCCGGTAAAGCTACCATCATATATTTGATTTACTCCGCAGGTAGGACTTCTGGATTGTAGTATAGCTAACTCAATATCTTCATGTTGAATTTTGGATAATGCCATTGATACTGCTCGTTTATATTCCAAATCAACATCATTTCCATTTTCGTCTGTTACTACACCATTCACAATCTCTGCACAAGGTCTGGGAGTAGCCATACCTGCTAATTGCTCTGGACAAATGCAAATAATTTCTTTATCTTTTAAGTAGTTGATAGCTGCCAGATTTTTGTTATTTTTTCCATTGTATTTACAATCCACTCCCATAATACAAGCACTAACTAATATTTTCACACTTATCACCTCAAATGGATATTATCGTTGGCTTTATTATACTATGACATGGTGTATCTTGGAATAGATGAATTGTAAATTTGCTGGATACAAGGGGTTTGGGGCTTCCCCAAAGAGAAAATCCCCGGCCCGGCAGGTGCGCCGGGTCAGGGATTTTGCCGGGAGTGTGGCTACACTCCCTATGCTTGCTGTTTTTAGTTCTTGCCCCTCTGTTCCACGCGGTAGTTCACATACTTGCCGCCAGTATCAGCCAAAAGCACCGTCCCGTCATAGGTTTTGCCGGTTTTCATGGAGCGCAGGCCCTTTACCTTTGCTTTTCCGTCTTTAAGGAGCGCGGCGGCGATCTTCGGGGTGAACGCCTTGCCCCGTTCCTCAAAAAATCGGTCATTCTTCCACATGACAAACTGGCAGCTTCGGTTTCCGCAGTAGTAGTTCTTTTTGCCCTCATAGACGCTTTCCCCGCAGCGCGGACATTTGCCGATAACCACACGCTCGGTTTGAAATAACTTCTGTGCGTCCTTGCTGATCTGGGAGTAGTTTGCAATCAGGCCCCTTGTCATTTCCGCAATGCCAGCCATGAAGCCCTCCGGGTCGGCCTGCCCCTTGGCAATGGCCGTCAGCTCCGTTTCCCACTGTGCCGTAAGCTGGGGAGAGGTCAGCACCTCCGGCAGCACGCAGGCAAGGTTGTGGCCGTCCTTGGTGGGAAGTAGCTGTTTGCCCCTGCGCTCCACAAAGCCCATCTGCACCAGCTTTTCTAAGATGGAGGCGCGGGTGGCCGGGGTTCCCAATCCCTGCCGTTCTGCGTCCTCCGGCAGATCGTCCGCACCGGCGCGCTCCATAGCGGAAAGGAGGGTATCTTCCGTGTAGGATTTTGGCGGCGCTGTGAAATGCTCGGTGACGGCGGCAGTTACCTTGTCAAAGGTCTGTCCCTCGGTAATTTGCGGAAGTTCCCGCGCAGGCTCCGGGGCGGTGTCGTCGGCGTCTGTTTTGAACGACGCCTTAAAGCGGCGGTCAAGCTCTTTCCAGCCAGGGGTGAGGATGGTTTTTCCCTTAGCGGTAAAGGTGTTCCCGGCACAGGTGAATGTGGCGGTGACAGCCTCGTACACATGAGGCGCGGCCACGGCGCACAGCAGCTTGCAGCATACAAGGGACAACAGTTTCTTTTCCCCCTCGGCCAGCCCGTCAAGGCCTTTCTGCACAAATTCCATTGTCGGGACAATGGCGTGGTGGTCGCTCACCTTTTTGCTGTTCAGCACCCGGCCAAACTGCGGGGACAGGTCAAGCCCCGCCGCAAAGGAAAGCATAGGCCACAGGCCGGACACAAGGCTTTCCGCCGTTGGCAGCATATCATCGGTCAAATACTGACTGTCAGTGCGGGGATAGGTCAGCAGCTTCTTTTCATAGAGCTGCTGGGCATAGTCAAGGGTCTGCTTGGCGGTAAATCCAAACAGGCGGTTTGCTTCCCGCTGCAAGGTGGTGAGGTCATAGAGGCGGGGCGGCTGCTCCGTCTTTTTCTCCCGTGTTACCGACACACAAACGGCCTGCGCCAGTTCACAGGCGGCTTTCAGCACCTTGGCGTCGTCTGCGTTTCCTATGCGTTCACTGGCCGCCTCCATGCCGCCCGCCATGATCTGGACGATGTGGTATTTCTCTTTCTGAAAGCTGCTGATCTTGGCCTCCCGGTCAACCAGTATTTTCAGGGTCGGCGTCTGGACACGGCCCACGGTCAGGGTCTTGTGGTAGAGGATGGAGAAAAGTCTTGTCGCGTTGATCCCCACCAGCCAATCCGCCTGCGCCCGGCAAAGGGCCGACTGATACAGGTTGTCATAGTCAGTTCCCGGTTTCAGGTGGGCAAAGCCGTCCTTGATGGCCGCGTCCTCCATGCTGGAAATCCAAAGGCGCTGAAACGGTTTCTTGCAGCCCGCCATCTGGTAGACAAAACGGAAAATCAATTCCCCCTCGCGCCCGGCGTCGGTGGCGCACACAAGGCCGGTGACATCGGGGCGCTTCATCAAAGAACGCAGGGTGTCAAACTGCTTTTTCTTATCGTTGGGAATGATGTACTGCCATTGCTGCGGCAGAATCGGCAGGTCGTCATAGCGCCATTTTTTGAAACGCTCGTCATAAGTCCCGGCATCGGCAAGGGAAACAAGGTGGCCGATACACCAGCTCACCAGATAGCCGTTCCCCTCCATGTAGCCGTCCTGTTTCTTATCCGCGCCGATCACGCCCGCAATACTACGGGCGACGCTTGGTTTCTCTGCAATTACTAACTGATAGCTCATACTTCGTCCTCCTTATTTCCATCTTCACTTGTCATATCCTCGTCCGGCTCCGGGGCTTCGTCCTCGTCATCCTCGTCCTCGCCAAAGTCATACTCGGCCAGATCGTCATTTCCTGTGGTGTCAGCTTTTTCCTTTTTGAATTTCAGGAAGTAGAGGGCTGCGCCGCCGCCCAGCAGCACTATCACAAAGAACACCACAAGGCCGCCCATGCCGCTTGGCTTTTCCTCCTGCGGCTTTTCTTCCTCCGGCTGGGGCGCTGGCTCCGGCCCGTTGCAGGCGGTCAAGTTGTTTTTACAGACCGGGCAGGCCGTATTGACGGCCCCGGCTTGACATTTGGCCGTACAGTTGCAGACCTCCGGCTCTTTTTTCCCGTCCTCCAACAAGGCTTGCAGGTCGGCGTCGTCCACTTGGTTGAGGAAGTGAACGGCGGTTTCCTTGTCCTCGTTAGCGCGGTCGATCAGGATATAAAAGTAGTTGCCCGCCTTGGTGGTAACGGTGATAAGCTGCTTATCCCCATAAAAATCATCCACCAGTGTTGCATTGCCCTCCGGGGTAACAGGTACGCCCTCCGGCTCCATGCCGCCGGTGGTGGG
>ENA-OYXH01000783-OYXH01000783.1-human-gut-metagenome-genome-assembly--contig:-NODE-783-length-10384-cov-5.079485_pt1 | contig 10384 bp, 9 predicted proteins | sample MGYA00244844_ERZ653420 | MGnify/ENA primary metagenome ERZ653420 (study PRJEB26926, sample SAMN06164998) | human gut metagenome | biome: ENVO:00009003; feature: ENVO:2100002; material: ENVO:00002003... | reverse complement strand
CGAGATAGGCTCCGGTCTCGTGGGCTCGGAGATGTGTATAAGAGACAGCGCCATAACGCCTACGGTTTCAAACTGGTCATATTTTGAAAGCAAATCGTTGAGCTTTTCGCCCTCTTTAACTGTTTCTTCAAAGGTTGCGTTATCGTCAAGCTTCAATGATACCTGAATCTGTGTACTGCTCATATCGGGCATAAAGCTGAAACCTCTCATCAGACAAAGACCTGCACTTGTAAAGAGAAGTGCAACTGCAACGAGAATTGCAGGAACTTTGTGCTTTAATACGAAACGAAGTGAGCGTTCATATGCCTTCTTGATTTTTCCGTCCTTCGGAGCGGAATTAGGTTTCATTTTTCGGAGCATTCTCTGTCCCATCGCCGGAACAAGCGTCAGTGCAACAATAAGGCTTGCAAGAAGTGAATATGTAACCGTGAGTGCAAGGTCAACAAACAGCTGACGGGTGATGCCTTCAACAAATACAATCGGCAGGAACACGCATACTGTGGTGAGAGTTGATGCCGTAATTGCGCCGGCAACCTGTCTTGCACCGTTAAGTGCCGCCTTAATCGGCGAAACGCCCATACTTCTCAGTCGGTAGATATTTTCGATAACAACAACCGAGTTGTCAACAAGCATACCGACGCCTATTGCAAGTCCTGACAGCGAAATCATATTGAGTGTTACACCGCTGAAATACATGAGGACAATTGCAAACACAACGCTTATCGGAATTGAGCAGGCAACAATGAGCGTCGGCTTGATATCTCTGAGGAATAGGAAAAGTATGATAATTGCAAGAACCGCACCCATAAGGAGGTTCTGCAAAACGCTGTTGATTACAAGGTTAATGTAGTCGCCCTCATTATAAAGGTTTGTAAAGTGAAGTCCGTCAACCTCTTTTGAAAGCGAATCAAGCTTTGTGTTAATGTTTTCGCAAACGGTAGAAGACGCTGTGTTGCTTGACTTTGAAAAGCTCAATACAATACCGGGGTTGCCGTTGATTCTTGCAAAGGTTTCGTCGGAATTATCGGCAACAAAAACATCTGCAACATCTTCAAGATGAATAACTCCTATTCCGTCAATTCCTGTGTCAAAAAGCACAAGCGACTTCATCTCTTTTTCATCATTCACCTTGTCGCCGACACGAACCATGAATTTGTTGTTACCGTCATCGGTAACATAGCCTGCCGGCATTGAAAAGTTTTGTGCCGTTAGAATTGAAGAAATGGTATCAAGTGTGACCGTGTTGCTCACATCAGCCTTGCTTTTTGCCTCTTTCTTTTTATCTGCAAGTTCTTTTTCGGATGTTTCAATCTGTTTTTCTGCACTTGAAAGCTGTGTAAGTGCGCTGTTGAGTTCACTCTGTTTTGAAGTGAGAGTTGACATGGCAGAGGACATTTTGAAGTCTGCACTTGACTGCTGTTGTGAAATGAGGGCAAGAGCGGAATCAACCGAAACCGATTTATCGTCAAGTCCCGAAATTGCGTTATCAAGCTGTGCAATACCCGAGTTGATTTGTGAGATTTTCTCCGACATTTCACTTAATGCAGAATTGATTGCATCTCCCGAAGTTCCGAGCTTTTCAAGTGAAATTTCAACATTTTGAATTGCCTCTGCACTTTTGTTGATTGACTCTTGAATTGACTGCATTGTCTTTGCAATGTCGGGAGCTTTTATGCCGTAAGGCTCAAGCGCCTTGTTAAGCTCATCAATCTGCTGTTGAAGTGCCTTGTATTCCTCGCTGTCGGGCAGTGCATCATTCATTTTCCGAACAATTTCCTGATACTGTTCGTTAAATTTTGAAAGCTGTTCAAGCTTTTGCGTAAGCTGTGACTGCTCGGAAGTCAGCTCATCATAGGCAGTTTTCAGTTCAAGCAAACCCTGATAAGCGGTTTCGAGCAATGTCTTTGTTGAAGTGAGGCTTGCCTTTCGGTCAAGCAACTGCATCTTTGCCGACAAAAGCTGTGTTTTACCGCTTTCAGCCTTGTTTTGTGCATCGGCAAGCTGTTTTGAAACAGCCTCCTGCTGTGAGTTGATTTGCTCAATTGAAGATGAAACAGTACCCTGACCGTCCTTGGCTTTGCCGATATTATTCTGCAATTCCTTTTTAGCCTTGGCAATTTTGTCCTCCGCATCACCAAATTGATTATCGAGCGCAGCGGAAATCTTCTTATTAAGTTTGTCAAGCTTATCCTGTGAAAGTACGACATTTTCCTGTTCCGTAACAACGCCCTTGTCAGAAACAGAGGCAACACCGTCAATGCCTTCAAGTTCATTCAAAAGTTCGTTTGTGACATAATCCGAAAGCTCTGTCTGCGACTTGCCTTCAAAGTCAACCGCCGTCATTGCAACGGGGAGGATGTTCGGATTGATTTTGATGAGGTACGGTGTTCCGACTCCGTCAGGCCAATTGCCCTTGATTGTGTCAAGGCTTGAACGCATATCAACAGTTGCGCTGTCCATATTTGTGCCGTCCTCAAATTCAATCATCAAAAGAGAATAGTTGTCCGATGAGGTAGAGGTGATCTCCTTAACACCGTCAATTGCCGACATCGACTGTTCAAGAGGCTTTGAAACCGTTGTTTCAACCGCCTCGGGCGTCTGACCTGCGTAGGTGGTCATGATAACGGCATAGGGAAAGTCCATATTCGGTAAAAGGTCGGGCGTCATCTTAAAAAATGACACTATACCGAGAACCAGAACAAGTACAACCGCAACCAATACCGTCATCGGTTTTTTTACGCTGATTTTAGATAACATTGATTACTCCTTTGTTTGTGCTTTTATCTATGAGTATATTTCATATTAAATGCAATTTCTACCAACTTAGGTTTACATTTTCTGTTGAAATCGGTCGCAACCGGTTGCGTGAATATTAAACTTAATCTGCAATTGCACCTGTTTTGATAATTTCAAGTTTTCTGTGATACTCCCTGTGAACCTCGTCAAAAGGTTTTCCTATTACAAAAACATTGAACACGGCATTCTTCAGCACCTGAGTGAGAATCTGTGAAAGACACTTCACATCTTCATCTGAAGTATATTTAAGGTTACTTCTGTCAAAATTGTTTGTAACGCTGACAAGCTCTGCAACGCCCTTGAAACGGTTGATAAAATATTCCGAAACAAGACTGTCATTTGCCTTTATATTTTTGATGAGATTCTTCATAATGATACTTTGTTTTGCATCCTTTGAACATTCGCATAGAATTTCAAAAAGCAAATCATAAGTTACAAATATGTCGCCGTGAGTGCGAGAGATAACCTCTGTGGCTTTTTTAAGCGAAAAGTCAATAAATGAGCGTGTCATAACCTCCACAAGGTCAACCTTATCGTCAAAGTACTGATAAAAACTGCCTCTCGAAATGTTTGCGTTCTTTATAATATTGTTTATGCTGACTCTCTCTCCCGACGAACCGGCAAATTCATTGAATATTGCGTCCGTGATTCTCTGACGCTTTTCTTCGGGAAGATTATAAAAGGTGTTTTTAATCATAAAAAATCCTCCAAAATAAATGTGACAGGCAGTCATATGACAACCTGTCACAATTTTAACATCGTTTATTTATTGTGTCAATTAAATGTGTTTTAGATTTTGCACATATACGATCAAAAATCTTTGTGCATATTAACAACAAAATTAAGCTTTGCCTTTAAATTTTTCAAAAAGTCCTTTGCATCCGCTGTAAATATCGTTGTATGCCTGCTCAAAATCACCGCTGTACCACGGATCCGATACATCACGATTCATACCTGCAAAGCTCATCATCTTGCAAACCTTTCCGTCTTTGTCATCGCCGAAAATTCGCATAGTGTTTCTGATATTATTAGAGTCCATGCAGATGAAATAATCGTACTTGTCATAGTCGGATTTTTTGAGCTGAACAGCCCTCTTGCCGTCACAACCGATTCCGTGTTTTGCAAGCTCACGCTTAGCCGGAGGATAAACAGGATTCCCAATCCCGTTCCATATCTCCTCCGTACTCGTAGCAGATGATTTAATCACAAACCTGTCAGCAATCTCACCCTTCTTAACCATGTCCCTAAATATAAATTCCGCCATAGGCGACCGACAAATATTCCCATGGCACACAAACATTATTTTAATCAAAGTACAATTCCTCCCGATTTGCCGTAATATGCCGCTATAAATTTTGCAATATCTATATTTGAATATGTTATTTTGTGTGTTGCTGTATTTTCACTATTCATCTATATGTTCCCCTCAAAATAATTTTGAATTGTCGCTATAATATGCAATTTTACCTATTAACCGAAAATTTCTTCGGGAGTGTGTCCGAGCAGAACATGGAGTCCGGCACTTGTGTACATGACTTTTTGACACAAATATTCAAGCTTTCGGTGGCTGAATGCGATATCATCACGGTTGTAGATTCCGCTTCCCATGATTACTTCGTATACAGATTCTTCGGAATTGTCGGGTTGAGCTTCAAAACAAATCATAATATCGTTCGCATAATCGTCTGCGTCCTCTTTTGAAAGTCCTGTTTCATTTCTTAAAAACGAACGCATTTCAAGAAAATCGGGAGTCTTTTTAAAATAACAGTCATCTTCATACCTGAGAAATTGCTCTTTGTCAAGAACGCAAAATTTCTTTCCGATTTGACGATATTTCAGCATTTCGTATTTATCAAGACTATCATCATCAACTTCAAAAAAGTAAAGATATTCTGCAAGAATTTCCTGTTCAAGAGCAAGGGTTTCTGAGCCGTCATCGTAAATATCGTCCTGATTAAACACACAAAAATACTTTCCCTTAAAATTCATATTTTCAACAAATGACAGAAAATCTTCCTCGCTCACAGGCTCGTTCTGGCTGTTGTAAATTTTAAGAAGTTTGCCGATTTCGATAACTCCGTAAAGATTTGCCGCAGCCGCAAAATATCTGTATAAAAGGTCTTGTGTTTCCTTTGAAAGTGTGCATTCTGAAATTTTTATGTGTCTACCTCAAATTATATCGTACTCTGACTTATATTGTCAGTTTATCATAATTAATCCCACATTTCAACAAGTCTGTGAACAATTTCAGATATCAGATACTTGCCAGATGATTAACTTCTAAAAGACAGTTGCAGAGTGGTTTAGCACTGTGTATATGTAAGCTTTCAGGTTGCCGTGCAGAGGATCGCTGTGCAGTGAATATAGCGGATTATATAGTGCTTTTTTACCTGAAATACGCCATAGATTTCTCGCTCTGCTTTGCGGCGTTTTATTATATTCTGTGACAAATTTTGCACAAAATAACCAAAACAGACTATATTTGATTATCACTTTAGTGAAAATAAATCATATCTATGACAAAAATCTTGCGTAATTATACCTATATTTTGTTAAAAAACACTTTTTTCAATTGTTTTTTTCCGTATTCTCCTCTTTTATTGCTTATTGATGCTTTCTGTGGCATAATTCTATAGATGTATTGCGTAAGTTAGTTTTGGGTTGAGGAGTATTAAATATGAAAGACAGAAAAATGTCGTTTTATAACAGAATTGTGAAAAGAATGCTTGATATTATCTGTTCACTTGCAGCGATAATGTGTCTGTCAGTACTTTACTTTCCGATATGTGCCATAATAAAATGCACGAGCGAAGGTCCTGTTTTTTTAGGCAGAAAAGAATAGGAAAAAACAAAAAATATTTCAATATTCTGAAATTCCGCACAATGAGAATTGATACTCCCAAGGATTGTCTTACACATCTTCTTAAAAATCCTGAACAGTATATAACTAAGGTGGGTGCGTTTTTAAGAAAGACAAGTCTTGACGAATTGCCTCAGATTTTTAATATTTTTAAGGGCGATATGTCGGTTATCGGTCCAAGACCTGCACTTTGGAATCAGGATGATTTGATTTCTGAAAGAGATGAGTACGGTATAAATGATTTAAAACCCGGCTTGACGGGTTGGGCGCAGATTAACGGCAGAGATGAGCTTCCTATCCCTGAAAAAGTTCAGATGGATAAGATTTATCGTGATAATGTCAGTTTTGTCTTTGATGTAAAATGTCTTTTTATGACAGTTGTAAGTGTGTTTAAGCATGATGGTGTAGTTGAGGGCGGAACAGGAGCAATTGCAGATGAAGAATAATCGTAAAAAAGTTATGATTCTTACTAATCACTCTTATATGCTGTATCGTTTCAGAAAAGAATTGATTGAAGAACTTATGAAAAATTATGATGTTGTTCTTAGTATGCCTTTTGTAGGACATCATGAGGATTTCATCAATATGGGATTGCGTTGTATTGAAACTAAGATGGAGCGCAGAGGGGTTAATCCGATTCACGATTTTTCACTTATGAAATTTTATAAAAAAATATTACAGGAAGAAAACTCTGATTTGGTAATTACATACTCTATCAAACCAAATGTTTACGGTGGATTGATGTGTGAAAAGTTAAATATTCCGTTTTATGCGAATGTTCAGGGATTAGGAACGGCATTTCAAAAGCCCGGACTTGCTCAGTTTGCGACAGTTCTTTATAAAACAGCCTTTAAAAAGGTAAAAACGGTATTTTTTGAAAATCAGGTTAATGCAGATGAATTTGTTGACAGAAAGATTATTTCTGTCGAGAAAGAAACTATTTTGAACGGCGCAGGAATCAATCTTGAAATTTATGAGTGCAAGCCTTACCCAAAAAGTGATCCGCCGCATTTTTTGTATCTTGGCAGAATCATGAAGGAAAAGGGCATGGATGAATTGTTTTCTGCGGCTGAGAAGCTTCACGATGACGGCTATAAATTTGTACTTGACCTTGTAGGCTTTTTTGAAGATGAATACAAGGAAAGAGTTGAGTTACTTGAAAGTAAGGGCGTTGTAAAATTCCACGGATTTCAGGAAGAACCAAGACCTTACTATGCGACCGCCGATTGTGTTGTAATGCCGAGCTATCACGAGGGTATGAGTAATGTAAATCTCGAAGCTTCGGCAACAGGCAGACCTGTCATTACCACCGATATTCCGGGCTGCAGAGAGTCGGTGGAAAATGAATATACAGGCTGGCTTTGTGAACCTAAAAGCGTTGACAGCCTTTATGAAAAAATGAAAGCTTTTCTTGAAACAGATATTTCAAAACGAGAAGTTATGGGTAAATACGCCCGACAAAAAATGGTGGACGAATTTGATAAAAAAATCGTTGTAAACGATACAGTAAAGGCTTTAAAACTTTAATTCTATAAAATGAAGGGTAATTGAATTTTATGTTAAGAATATTACATATTGTAACATACATGGGGCGTGGCGGTCTTGAAACTATGATTATGAATTATTACAGAAACATAGACCGTACTAAAATTCAATTTGATTTTCTTGTGCATCGTCAGGAAAAGGCTGATTATGATGATGAGATATTATCTTTAGGCGGACATATTTATCATATGCCTATGCTGAATCCCTTTTCTAAGGCTTATTTTAATGCGCTTGATGACTTCTTTGATAATCATAAGTACGATATTGTGCATTCACATTTGGATTGCATGAGTGCATATCCTTTGAAAATTGCACAAAAACATGGCGTTAAGGTGAGAATTGCACATTCGCATAATAAAAGCCAAGACAAAAATTTAAAGTATCCCATTAAGCTTCTTTCAAAACATTTAATTCCTAAGTACGCTACGCATCTTTTTTCTTGCGGTAAAGAGGCAGGAGATTGGATGTTTGGCGGAAATGCATATACTGTCTTAAATAATGCAATTGACGCTGAAAAATATCAGTATGACTGTCAAATAAGAAATCAAGTGCGTGACGAACTGAAAATCAGTAAATCTGATTTTGTAATCGGACATGTCGGAAGATTTAATCCTCAAAAGAATCATCCGTTTTTGATTGATGTTTTTAAGAGTGTACATGATAAAAACAGAAATTCCAAACTGCTTCTTGTAGGAACAGGTAACGGACAGAGTAATATAAGAGAAAAAGTTGATGATCTTGGTTTATCGGATTCCGTGTTTTTTTTAGGAAACAGAGGAGATGTGAATAGAATACTACAGGCAATGGATGTCTTTTTGTTTCCGTCTTTGTACGAAGGATTAGGTATTGCAGCACTTGAAGCGCAGTCTGCAGGATTGCCGTGTATCATTTCTGATAGTGTTCCGTCTGAATGCAGAGTTACAGACCTTGCTGAGTCGTTAGATTTAAACTTGCCGATTGATGAGTGGGCGGATGTTGTCTTAGAAAAACAAGGTACGATTAGAAAAAACACGATTGATGATATAAAAAAATCAGGTTTTGATGTTAAACAGAATGTTGTAAAACTTGAAGAATTTTATTTAAATTCGGTTGAGGAATAATAGTTATGCAGACTTTAACAGTGTTTACACCTGCTTATAATAGGGCACATACAATAGGTCGTACATATAAATCTTTGTGTTCCCAAAAATGCAAGGATTTCGTGTGGCTTATAGTTGATGACGGTTCAACTGATAATACGGCTGAATTAGTAAAAGACTGGATGTCAAAAGATAACGGCTTCGAAATTCAGTACATATATAAAGAAAACGGCGGTATGCATACCGCACACAATGTTGCGTATAGAAATATACATACCGAACTCAATACTTGTATAGATTCTGATGACGCTTTATCTGAGAACGCTGTTGAAAAAATTATAAACAAATAGAATCAGGTTAAAAGCAGGGGTTATGCAGGTATTATTGCACTCGACGCCAATATGAATACGGGAAAGGTTATAGGAAAAGGCTTTCCGAAAGATATGACAGAAACCACATTGTCGGGTTATTATGCGTCAGGTGGTTCAGGTGATAAGAAGCTTATTTATCGTACTGATATTATTAATTCAGTCCCTGAGTATCCGGTATTTGATAATGAAAAATATCTTGCACTTGCATATAAATATAAGTTGATAGATCAGAAGTATAAACTTGCTGTTTTAAATGAAGTAGTGTGCGATGTAGAATACCAGGAAGACGGTAATTCGCACATTATGTATAAGCAGTACATGAAATGCCCAAAGAGCTTTGCCTTCTGGAGAAAGATATGTATGCAATATCCTGATTCTAATAAAAGATTATTGGTGGATTGTGTGCATTATGTTGCCGACAGTATAATAGCAAAGAATAAACATTATATCAAAGAGTCACCCAGAAAAATGCTTACAGTTTTGGCTACACCACCGGGATTATTATTGTCGTTATTTTTTCGTATGAAAATGGATAGTTTAATGGAAGTGAAGTAGATTATTATGACAAAAGTTTTATTTCTTATACCTAATCTTGCACACGGTGGGGCTGAAAAAGTTTTGGTTAATCTCGCCAATAATATGGATAAAACAAAATTTGATGTAACAGTTCAAACTTTGTTTGATGTAGGCGTTAACCGACAGTATATTAACTCTGATGTAAAATATATCGGCGGTTTCAAGAGAATGCCTCGTGGCAATACATATGTGATGAAACTTTTTTCTCCTGAAAAACTGTATAAACATTTTATCAGAGACAACTATGACATAATCGTTTCTTACCTTGAAGGTCCTACCGCACGAATTGTAAGCGGTTGCACTAACCCAAATACTAAGCTTGTCAGCTGGATTCACTGCAAAATGGACAATCCCGCAATCGGTGCAGTAGGTTTTAGAAATTTTGAAGAGGCAAAGAAGTGCTATAACAAATTTGATAATACTGTTTGTGTTTCAAAATGGGTTATGGATTATTTTTCAAAGACATTTGAATTTCAAAAACCTATTCAGGTGCTTTATAACACAATCGAAACAGACAAAATACTTGAGAAGTCCGTTGAACCTGTCGATGATATTAAATTTGACGATGGTTGTGTAAATATATGTTCTGTCGGAAAACTTACTGCGTTAAAAGGGTTCGACAGACTACTGAACATACATAAAAAACTCCTTGATGACGGAGTTAAAAATAAAGTTTATTTGTTCGGCATCGGTGAAGAAGAAGGTAGCTTAAAAAAAGCTGCACAAAACCTTGGCGTTGAAAATACATTCCAAATGGTTGGTTATAGAACAAATCCGTACAAGTATGTAAAAAATTGTGATTTGTATGTATGTTCATCCCACAGCGAAGGATTCAGTACATCTGTAACGGAGTCACTCATTGTTGGTACGCCTGTTGTGGCTACCCTTTGTTCGGGTATGACCGAATTACTAGGCGAAAACAACGAGTACGGTATCGTAACAGAAAATAATGAAGATGCACTTTATGAGGGCATTAAAAAAATACTGACAACGCCTGATTTGCTTGAAGCTTATGCCGCAAAAGCAATAGAGCGTGGTAAAGCTTTCAGTACCGAAAAAACAGTAAAAGCTGTTGAAGAAATGTTGAGTGCTTTATGATGAGTGATTTAATAAGTGTAATTGTTCCGGTATATAATTTAGAGAATTATATTGTAAGA
>ENA-OYXH01000781-OYXH01000781.1-human-gut-metagenome-genome-assembly--contig:-NODE-781-length-10389-cov-4.782659_pt1 | contig 10389 bp, 3 predicted proteins | sample MGYA00244844_ERZ653420 | MGnify/ENA primary metagenome ERZ653420 (study PRJEB26926, sample SAMN06164998) | human gut metagenome | biome: ENVO:00009003; feature: ENVO:2100002; material: ENVO:00002003... | reverse complement strand
AATTTATATCAAATTATCCATTATAAATAAAATGTTGCTGATCGAATAATCCGGTGTCCGTGTCCCTGATTTCTCAGTTTGTCACTAATCAGATTTGCTCCCATCCGGATGTTCCAGATTAAAGATCTCATTACAGGTCATGATCGTGTAAAAATGTAAATTTATAGTAGACATGCTTTACGAAAAATCTTATAATATCTCCATAGGCAGATTCCAACATTTCAGTTTCAGGCTAGATTGGGATGGTTAGGCGGTTGAGTCATGTCAGAACAGCGATGTTCTGTTTATATAAATATCCTCATGACTTCATGACGGAAATACCCAAGAAGGAGGATATACACATGACAGTATCTTTTGTTATTTTTACTATAGTTTACGAAACTGTTAGTAGTATTTTTGATAAGAAATGCATTAACGACCGCCATAGCTCAGATAGCGGTCGTTAATGCATTGAATATTTAATTAGCCTTAACCTTCCAAAGTTTTAAATGAGAACTACTCCGATGAAAGAGTAGTTCCCTAAAATTTTATTTCTTGTATTTATATTTAGCTAATGAACTTCCACCCATAGCTCTACCTATAGTCATTGCACAAATAGCTTTCTCAATGTCCTTGTTTGTTGTGAGTTCATGTAATAAATCATTTGCATTTTGAACATTAGGCATATTACATTGAATTGTAACACCACCAACATCAACACTACTAGAATTATCAACATTCTTCATACCAAACTTCTCGCCATCACTATAATCACTCAAGAATGAACCAGGATTACCCATGAAGTCCCATAAGTTCTTAGTCATATCTGCATTCAGTACAGACACATCTCTATTTAATGGAGTCAGAATACTACCATCATTTCTGACAATAGCTTCTTCACCTTGTTCCTGTGTCCAAGCTAATTGGTCATTCGGAACTCTCATGATGCCAGAAGCATAGCCTTTCAACTGATTGAGTTTTACCCAACCAAGTTCAGTACCATCCGTAGCATCAATAGCATATGGATATTTAGAACCTTTATTGATACGTGTAATCTTAACTTTCTTGCCAAGATACATATTACCAGACGCACCAGAACCATCAGATGCTTCATAATATCTACCAGAAGAGAAAGTAACTTTATCGCCTACTTCGGCTTTACCGTTACCCGTCTTCTTATTGTCATTCTTATTTGGCTTTTTCTTTGGTTCATCAGGATCAACCAACACAGCGTCCCTAATGGATTCATCATCACTAACTTTTGGTGGATCTGGTGTTGGATTTTCTTCTGCAACGTTATCTTTATCTGGTTTTTGCTCTACTTCTTCAAGAACTCCTTCTGTTTTAGTAGGTTGCTGTAACATCTGATCTGCTTTAGCAACTAATTTTGTCGCCATTGTATCAATAGCGGCAATCATATCTTTCTGTCTATCATAGACATTTCCGATAGCAGTTGTAACGCCTGTAAATCTGGTATCAAACTTGCCATCATATAGAGAAAGAGCCTGACTCTGACTTGTCCAGATGGTCTGCATCTCACCAGATAATGTATATCCAACATTCTTAGATTCTGTCTGTAATGTCTGAGAAATATTAGATGAATTACTATTGATACTTGCGATAGCATCAGAAATCAGTACGTCAACATTATCCATTCTGTCATCAAGAGCTTTCTTGTAGTCCTGTTTGAGTTCATCAAGAAGTTTCTTCTGGTCAGAAATATATTTGTCATACTGAGTTTCTTCCATATCATCCTGTGCAGATTTCAAATCCTCTTTGAGTTTCTGCAATTTGGCTTTATTCTCTTCGGAATTATCACCTTGCAGAGAAGATAACTGTTTCTGTAAAGAAGCAATCTTTTCAGATTGTTCACCAATTTTCTTTCTGTACTCGTATAAAGATTTTTCACTGTCAAGGCAATCAAGATACTTGTCAATCAAATCGTCCAGAGCATCCAACTGTTTATCAATACCGTCCTGAATCAAATCCTTGATAGAATCTTTTTCATTCTCAGCAGATAAGATAGCTTGTTGCTGTGCGTCAATCAGTTCATTCTTACGGTCAATGAGTTTCTGATTATTAGGATCGTTGGCAAGTTCCTCGCTGATTTTCAACATTTCTTCCTTATATTTATCTGCTTGCGCCATATAAGTATTATAGTTGACACCATGCAATCCCATAGTAGCAAGACCTTGTTCTGTCATATTTCCATCTTTGTCATACATATCCTTATGGCTCATAAGGTCAATAAGGAAATCTGACTCACTGGTAATACGACCGATGGCTTCCTGCAACTGGTCAAACTGTTCCCATTTAAGGTCACGGATTGACGCTTGGAATTCAACCACTTTGTTTTGTGCTTCTTTCAAACTAATCGCAACTTGGTCAATCTCATTCTGCATCTCATAGTATTCTTCCGTACCTTCTTTGATTCCACTATTTGGATCTGCTACTAAATTCGCAAAGTTACGTTTCATTGCGATATACTTCTGAGACAGATTGTCAACAATTTTCTGTTGCTGTCCAATCTCTGCTTCGTAGAATTTCGTACTCAGATTGTAACCCTGTGTCTGCATCCTATCCATGTATGCTTCATACATAGAGTTCCTGTTTTCCCATTGAGAAGTAAAGGAATCGTAATAGTTTGCAATATTCTCAAGTTTCTTCTTTGCATTTTCTACGATAGACTGTGCATATTCTGCCTGAGATTGTGCTGCTTCGCTTGTTGCTTTATCCAAAGCTTCCTGTTCAATACGAAGTTTCTTGCTTAAATCCGTAGATTTCTTGACTTTTTCATTATAGTCTTGAATCCATTTCAGCACTTTAGGATCAGTAATACCTTTTGTGCTTACCGTTTTACCTGCCTTTAATGCCTTTTGTTGAGTTTTATTCAACTTAGACATGACAGTTTTATTTTTCAGAAGTTTATTCTGAGATTTCGTTTTATCAGCATCAGCAGTATCATACTTGCTTTTTGCTTTCATATAGCTATCACGAGTCTCTTTTAAAGCTTTCTGACGATGTTTGTTCTGTTCCTTGAGATTCTTAGTTTCCTGTGTAAGAAGCATATTCTGGTATACATATGATTTCTTACCTTTTGTTGTCGCAAGAATCTGCTGTTCCTTGGTAGAACCTGCATATAACTTCTCTTTATTTTTCTGAGCCTTAGTCAGATCATTCAAGGCTTTTTCGTCTGCTTTCTTAGCGTTGTTATATACTTTCTGTGCAGAAGCTTTCTCTTTTGCATCAGCGTTATATGCCTGTGCCGTAGACTTCAATATATTTGACATTCCAGAAGTCTTAACAGTTTTGCCTGCCTTAACCTTGGCAGCAATAGTATTGCCTTGTTTTAAAGAACTGTTATATGATTTCGCATATTTCAGTGCAGAACCTTTCAGTCCCTTTGTATTAACTGCTTTATCTTCACGAATTGCCTGTGCAATTGCATTATAAGTAGCCTTATCTGTACTAGACTTTGCGGCACTTTTCAGTTTCTTGCCTATGGATTTTGTCTGTTTCTCACTTGTCTTAATAAGCGTATTCCCTGTAGACTCTGCATCAGCCGTAGCAGATTTTAAAGTCTTACTTGCTTTAGCACGAGTTTTCTTGGTTGTTTTTCTAGCAGTTTCAGCCTTATCAAGCTTCTTCTGTGCATTACCTAAACCAGGAATGTCAACTTTAATCTGATTCTGCATTGCTGCGATTGCAGATCCACCCAATGAAACAGTATCAGAAACAGCATTGAGAGATTCAAGTTTAGTCTTTAATCTGTCAATCTTTTTCTCTGCCTTTTCTGTAGGCATATTTACAATTGTTTCATATAATTCCAGAAGTTTGTTGTTTAACTCTTGAACTGTGTCTTTACAATCTTGCGCTGAGTTGTAATAAGTTTGAAAACTTTTAATATCTTTTGCTAACTGTTTACCAGAGTCAGAAGATGTGTCAATTTCCTCAATTGAGAATGTACCATTGATTACCTTATTCTTATAGTCGTCACTAATATCAACAGAATTCGCTTTATTCATATAAGCAGTATAACCCTGTTCATTCGCCTTGAGTTGCTTTTCAACTGCTTTGACCTGTCTCTTGAGAAGTACAGTTTTGAAAGTAGAAGATATGTAGTCCGTAATCTGATTAGAGATGCGTTCTACTGCTTTGGAGAATTTCTTAAGTTTTGTCTCTACCCAGTCAAACGCTTCTGTGGAATCAGACTTTGCTTTTGTATTTTTCTCTGTTTCATCTGTATTTCTGGCAACTGCACCAGCATTGTCATTATAAGATTGTTGAGATGATGATGAACCACCACTGGATGAAACCGATGTTTTATTGGTATATGGTTGGTCTTGTGAGAATTTAAAACTTCCTAATCCAAAAGCATTTGAAAGTGAAATATCACTCAGGCTGCCTTGAGCATATGCTCTAGCATGACCAGATGTAGCACCATATTTTAATAAATCCTGTGTCTGTTTAGCGGAAAAGATAATATCATCTTTTTTCACATTTTCAAAATGCGCTCCGCCAGGAATAAGTGACCATACTCCATCACGCACCCTTGATTCCATTCCAAGTTCATTCATTAATGCAACTTGATCGTGGTCTACAGATATTTTCCCATTTGCATATGCAGGTGAAAAATCAAAATTATCAAGACTACCAAAAGCATACGCTCTTGTACGACTAATAGATGTCATTGTACCTGTTGCTTGAGCACCTTTGCCTTTAATATTATTTGTAATATTATTGGTAACATGATTTGATGTAATAGTAACAGTCTTACTATGAACTCCAGCAATAGCACTAACTAAAGCATTAACTGCATCTGTACCACTTACATTTGCTGTAACGTCTACAGATTTACTATTTACACGCTGAATAGCGGAGTATAAAGCGTTGGTTTCTGACGTACCATTGACGTTAGCCGTTACATCAACAGATTTATTATGTAATTTATTAAGAGCTGCATCTAATGCTGTAATTTGTGGCAATCCATTTACAGTTGCCGTAACCGTAACATCTTTGTTCTTATTAGTAATAGCATCAAATTGGCTATCTTCTAATTTAACAGTAAGAGGTACAGTTATTTCACCATTTTGAATGGATTGCAATTCTGCTCTAGCTGCATCAACTTGAGAAGTATCAATGTTAAGAGTAGTAGATAAATCCTCATCAGTCATGTTAAGAAGAGAACTAATATCTGCTCCTTGTGCTAATGTAGCATTCACCTTAACCTCAACATCTTTGTCTTGTAGATAGGAGAGTGCTTCTTGATAACCAGAATCATCTAATTCAAATTTTGCTTTGAATGTAGCTTCATCGTTCTGAGCCATATCCAATAACTCTGATGGAGTTTGTCCATCAGTATCAAGAGCAACTTTAATCTTATAGTCTGTCTCCGTCTTAGAGATTAAATCATCTAATTCCGCAGATGCTTCTGGATTTACTTCTGCATCAATTTCCGCTTTTAATCCATTTAATTCATCAATCTTAGACTTTAATTCATCTGCCGACATATCAGCAGTATCAAAGTCTAATTCAATATCAGAGCTAATATCACCAGAAGACTGTAAATCTTTAAGAGATTGTATCTTTTCAGAAGTTGTATCAGCAGTTTCACCTGCTTTTTCAATATCTGAATCATCTACCTCTGGTTTGATAACACCCATTGCTTCAAGAACTTGACCTAACTGAGATGCTTCATCTTTACTAAGTCCCAGAGATTGACAAATTGTGTCTAATGCTTGTTCCGCAGGTTTTAATTCATCACTGTCATAAGCACCATCAAATAGGTCGATGCCTTTAACCTGATCAGAAGTAAATCCTTTCAATGTTTCCATTGCGTCAGAAACTTCTTCCTGCCCTTTTTGAATTTTTGATACAGTACTATCAAATACTTCTTCTGTAGCAGAATCATCAAACTCAGGTTTAACAGGATTATCAATAGTTGCATTTTTCAACGCTTCTTGATATGCAACAGCAGCTTGCGCAGCTTTTTGACGCATATCATCTAAATCAAATCCATATGTATCAGCATACCCTTGCATTTGTTGGTCAAGATAATTTGCAACACCCATAGCGTTATCTTCACCACCAAATTTCTCAGGATTAGCAAGAACTTCTTTCTTGTAATCATCCATTAATTTAATGGCTTCTTTTACCGTTTGTTGTTGCTTATTATACTCATCCGCTTGATGTTCAATATAATATTGCATATTATCAGATAAATCTTCAATATCTTGACTATATGCTTTTACTTCATCTCTTTGTGCTTGAATCCTAACATCACTATATTCTGATGGATTTTCTTCCATCTCTTTTAGTTTTGCTTTGGAATCTGCCAATTTAGTATAAGCATCCCCAAGTTTTAAGACACCGTCTTGAACATCATCAACGGTATTATCATGAAGTCCGTAATCTTGCATTTTCCCAAATGCTGCACTAGCAACATCTGTACCAGTAGCGAGAGCTTCGGCTGCTTCGGCTGCATTATGAGCCTTAATTGTCCACTCGCCAGTTTGCTGATTAAATTCTGCTAAATCATGTGATTTAAGGTCATTAAGGAAGTTCTTAACACCCTCATCACCTTCTTGCAAATATCTATTTGCTTTAGCATAGTTCTCAGCAAAATCCGCAGGATCAGTAGCACCAGTAGGAGAAATCATGGCAGCAAAAGACTTAAATGAATCTGTACCTGTCAATCCATCTTTAAAATCTTTATATGCTTGTTCAAGTCCACTAACAATATTATTGTATGGTGTACCTGCTGTCTCTTTGGAACTATTCAGTACCCATTGATTATAATCGGAAAACATATCCTTCATTTGCTGATATTGAGCATTATACTGAGATTGTGCCTGTTCAATACCTGCTATATCAGACAAGATTTGTTTGCGTTTTTCTAATGCTGCGTTTTTGGCTTCATCAGACTCAGGATTCTTGAGGATTTCGTTCTGTTTCGCAAGTTCTTCATTTTGAAGTCTGATGGACTTAGCAAAATCTTCAACTTTCATGTCACGCTGTTTCTTGATGAGAGTTTTAACAGCGTCAGCATTCATTGTTACACCTTCTGCTGTATCTCTAAAAATACCATCAAGACTTGCATCTTTGAATGCATCATTCTCACTAACTAACGATGAAAGCGCAGTTTTAACCGCTGTTATGGAATCTGCTGTCATTCCTGTGTTTGACATAGATTCTGACATTGCAGTTGAGAGAGAGGAGTATGCAGTAGTAGTATCGGTTACTACTTGTTTCATATTCTCAAGAGTGAGACGAGATGTGTCTTGGACATTTTGAATCTGAGCAACCATTTGTTCAAATGATTGTCCATCATATTGTGTATCGGACAGCATTGTACCAAGAGTTTCTAAATCCGCAATACTTAAATCTCTTGATTTAATACCTGTTGTATCGTTCCATCTTTCGGCAACTTTTGTTTGAATATCATGAAGATTTTGCCATTGATCTGCAATACCAGATGCTTGCCGCATTTGTTCACGTGAAAAACTTTTACTTTTTTCACTAGCTTTATCAAGAGTTGCATCTGCTTCTTTTTGCCACGAATCAAATGATTGTTTAGAACTATCATCATTTATTGTAAATACATCATTTAATGCATCTTGAATGTCTTTATTTTGCAGTTCTTTTACAGCGGATTGACTCCAAGATTTTAATTTACTAATTGCTTTATCACCAGTAAACCCATTTTTCTCTAAATCTTCATATGAAAAAGAATTTATTAATGATGTAAGTTCACTGTCTATACTTGGAACATCATCTAATAAATTTTGATAAGCTCGTTGTTCTTGAAAGAATGCAGGAATATAACTTTTTAATTCATCAGCAGAGTTTTCGCGTTGATTTCTTAAAGATTCTTGTGATCCAATAATAGTATTAAGGAAATCATTAGTATCGCTATTAGCTTTAAGTTTCCCTTGTGAGTCGTTTAATTCATTTATTAATTTACCGAAGTCTTTTACACTAACTCCTGCATTATCAAGTGCGTCTACGAAATTACCATCATCTAACCATTGGTTTAAATCTAAAAATTTGTTACCACCTTTGCTTTTAAAAGCGTTTTCATATGCAGATTGGAATTTTTCCAATGATTGTAGCTGTTGGTCTGTACCTGCTTCCTCCCAAAACCAATTTTTATCTTGGTTAACTTCCGCATTTAATTTGTCGATTACATCTTTAGCATTTTTAACACTTTCAGTATATTGATTGACTTTTTGTGCTTTAAGAGTAGCTTTTAATGTATCAACATCTGTTGCGGCTTTAATAATCGGTTTTCCTAGTGAATCATATCCTGATACCAATTCTGGAAATTGTGTTGCAATCTGAGATGCCAATTCTTGATATTCAGCATATTCTTCGTTTGTTAATCCAAGATTTGTTCCTAAAGAACTCACGCCTTTTGAAAGAGTAGTATATTTTTCGCCATTTGTTTCAATCCAGGAAGAAGATTGTGCCATCTGCTCATTTATATCTTTATAATTTTGAATTACTTCATCGCCAGATTCAATTGCACGTTCTTGCTTATTAGATACATAATCAAATGCTGTGGCAATACCTTGAATTGTAGCAGAAATAGCAAGATTAGCCCCAATGTTAATTGCTGATGCCTTAAATACTGAACCAGCATCTTTTAATCCCGTTTTAAACGCATCCCATTTGCTTGTAACAACAGGAACTGTTCCACCTTGGCGTTGAATTGCCGCCGTTAAATTTTCAGTACTGGAAAGTGCTGCCTTATCAACATTATTCTTTTGGTCTAATTCGTGAATATAATTACCAATATAAGCACCATATGTTCTTTTAAAATCATTTGATGCGTTTGCATCTCTCAGAACAGCATCGACATTAGGAACATTTCCTGCTCTGTATTGAGAAGCCATTAAACCCGATACTGTTTTAAGCGTATTATTTGTTGCAATTTTATTTTGCATATTAGCAATTGATTGAGCTACCTACGATTTTTATATACTTGGGATGTATATTGTGCTATAATGCATAAATGAAATTACTGTAAATAAAGTGAGAGATAGTTATATGGGAGTTATAATATTTTTAATTATTTTATTCTTATTGAAATTACTAGCGGATGGATCATTGGATTTTATTTACCCTATTATAATAGGAATATTAGCTATTATTTGTCCAATAGTGAGTTGTATATTACTTTATGATGGTGGACGTGAAATATTATTATCGTGCGCATTTCTGATTTTGATTACAATAGCAGAACTTATAACAGTAATATTTTTATCATCTAAATTTATTATTACATATGATGCAAAAAAAGTTAGGAAGATAATCGGCTATATTATTAATATTATTTCAATGTGTTGCATCTTAGCAATAATTATTCGATCATTGATGGTTATATTCTGAAATTCATATTGATTATAGATAGGAACCTAGAAAATAACATTATTCATATAAATTTCTAGGATAACTTAAATCATATTTATATGACTTTATCTTATCAAATAATGTCCGTAGCTCTTTTTGATATTCTTCTTCAAGGATGTTATCGAAGATTGTTAAAAGAGCAGGTTTGCGTAAAATATCTGGTAACAATAACATGTAAATCACTTGCTTTCTATGCGGAGGATAAATTTATGAATTAAGCAAAATTTGATGGATCGCTATAATCATAATCTTCATATTCACCTGTTTCTGGATAAAATGTTTTTCCAATCCAGTAGAGTAAGCTTTCGATGACATAACATATGATGTAAATAGAAAAATTACAAATATTTCCAACTATTGACCAAAATAATTTGCTTATTTTATTTTGACTATTCAAACGTTTGTCACAAAAACAAAATGCAATATTAGTTGAAATTTCTTCTATAACATCTGGATAAAAAATTGTGGCAATATAATGATACAATTTATAAAACTTTTTTAACATGTAACCACCTCGGAGATAAATTTATGAAAAGAAAAAAAGAAATAAAAACATTTTGTAAGGAATATATACAATTATATAACCTTGATGTTATACCTACGATTAAAGGCGCACATCGAATAGATGGTGCTGCACAAATTAAATTGAAACAAAGTTATAGAAAAGATTATCGAATCTACTATAATACAAAATATTTAGATTGTACCAGTGTAGCATTAAAAGCTATGACATTTCATGAAATGACTCATATTGCTGATTCTATAATTTTCAATGATTTACCGTTTAATGAATTTAAAAAAGTTCTAAATTCATATTCTGAAATTCATGCATCCGAAATGGAACTTGATATTATACTAAAACAATGTGAAAAACCAATAAATTCACAATCGTTAGTATATCTTGGAAATATACAAACAACAGTTGAAAATTTGCTTTCAGTAAATATAGAGCCTGTCTCTTATACACATCTCCGAGCCCACGAGACCGGAGCCTATCTC
>ENA-OYXH01000775-OYXH01000775.1-human-gut-metagenome-genome-assembly--contig:-NODE-775-length-10420-cov-7.635311_pt1 | contig 10420 bp, 22 predicted proteins | sample MGYA00244844_ERZ653420 | MGnify/ENA primary metagenome ERZ653420 (study PRJEB26926, sample SAMN06164998) | human gut metagenome | biome: ENVO:00009003; feature: ENVO:2100002; material: ENVO:00002003... | reverse complement strand
GATTATAAGCTGTATCTGAAGAGAAATTGTCTAAAGGGATTTCCTTAAATTTTGAGCCGCTTTTTCCTTGAGCTGAACATAAAAAGTCGTATTGATATCTGTAATAGTCTTGAGTGCTTTTTTCCAGTTCGTTATAAAATCGGCTTGAAATATATAAGTTCCATATATTTTCTAAATTTTTGCCGCCGGTATTTTTTGCTGTACTGTTTCCGTTTTTTAGTATTTCATATAATTTTAAGGCTTTTTGGCATGCCGGTATATAATCCTCTCCGAGCGCATAGCTTCTTTTTAGTTTGCAGTTTTCTGGCATACGGCGGGCAGGAACGCAAAAATAATATGCTAAATGTCCATTTTTCAGCTTCTTTTTTAGCATATAAGGGATTTTCATTTAAAGCTCCACTCTTCCCTTATTTCCGGCATAATATTGTCATCAGCCAATTTGTAGCGGATTATTTTACGGGAAAAATATTTTGGGATAATTTTTCCGGCGAGAACATACTTTTTTAATGTTCTGGTATCACCTTCTTTTGCTTTAAGTTTTAAAACAGCTTTCATTTCTTCGGCAGTCAAAAAATCAGAAGTCATATTAAAGTCCTTTCGAAGAGTCAAGTTTAAAAGGCGGGCGCAGTAGTTTTAATTTAACCTGATGTGCCAAAATCTGCGCCCGATGTTGTGCGGTACCGCCATTCGCTTCCTTTTTCTCCCTTTGCCTAAAGCTTGAACCCTTGCGGGCTGGACGGTTTAAAAGCCTCCGCACAATGCTGTAAAAGGAGGGCAGGGAGGATAGGCTGAACCCAACATTTTATCCCCTGCGCCCCGGGTTCCGCCCTATCTGCGTGATTAGAAGCCGCAGGGGAAAGGGCTAAGTGTTTTTCCAACTGTCAGAACCGAGGTCTTTACAGTAGCAATCTTCGCATTCTGCATAACCAAGACCAAGCTCTGTATGGATTGTCCGGCTGGTATAGCAATCTCCAAACTTAACCTTTTTACCGCACTGGCAGCAGGCAATCTCTTGTTCCATATTATCGGTATAAAGACAGGCGCCATCTGGTAAATCGTACGGGATATATTCCTTTTTCTCGTCAATCCATTTTAAAGCTTTAGTCTTCATCTTTGCTCCTTTCTAAAAAAGCTTTTAGTTGCTTTTCCTGTTTGGATAATCTGTCGGCTAAAATTCTGAAATTCTGATTTATTTCTTCAGGATTGTCCAACGCATTAATGTTCTCCATACGCCTGTTACTCATATCTGTTAATCGTAAGGCAAGCATACCATTAACATTTTTTATCATGTCGCTTAGATGATTAAGCAATTCTATAATGGCCTCGTCGCTTAAAAGTTCCACTTGACTATTCCAGAACGTAGTACCAGATATTCTTCCTTCTCTTGAACGAATTTCTACAATGTTGATTTCATTACTCATCTTTCTTAGCCTCGTAAAAAGTTACTTCATCTCTGCGGACGGGACGGCAGAATTTATAAATATTTTCATTAGTCGCTAAAAAATAAGTCTCATCATAGTCAGCAAGAAAACCAAACTTTTTCCTCTGATGTGAATTATTATAAAACCAACACAAGCATTTGTTCTGTATAATTAAATCATATTGTCTTTTTCTCACACCCTTTGTTTTACGGCACTCTTTCATTTTAGAAATAGTCTTTTCTGTAGGGCGATATTTTAATATTTCTCTTTTGTGCCAGCTATTTTCTTTTGCTGTAGCCCACTCAAGATTATCAATTCGATTGTCGGATTTAACACCATTTTTATGATTGACCTCCGGTTTATTTTCTGGGTTTGGAATAAAGGCTTCTGCAACAAGGCGATGTATTTTTCTTGTCGTGTTTTTACCGTTTATTTTTATACCTACACACAAATACCCATCTTTATCAGGTGTTGGTTTTCTCCAGATTGGTTTATCTTTAGAAAATGACAAGACCTGTCCATTTGGTGTAACAAAGTGAAATTTATTTCCTTTAACTTCTCCAAGTACATATACTTTTCTGAACTCGGGCAGCAGTTCTTCTAAATATGCCATTAGTAATCTCCTTAATATCCCAAAAAAATCAACGTCTGTTTTTTAGGATTAAAAATACGCATCAGATAGAGTATGGAAAACACCTCATGTTCATATAACCACCCGCCACCAAGAGAGTATTTGTTGTTAGGTAATTTATCCAGATACTCTGACCACATCAGATTTGATTTTGCAGAGGAGAGCAATCTTTCAAATTGTGTTCTTTTATCCAATACATCGGGGCTTTTTTCTTCCATAAGGCTCTTATAGTGAGTTTGGACTTTTTCTTTGAAAATCGTTGCCAAAGCCTGTAATATTTCATTTTTGGCAAGATATAATTCCGAATCATCGTTATAATATTCATGTGCACTTTTATCACGAAATAAAGGACGTAGAAAAGGCTTTAATTTACCTCGGAAGTCAATATATTTGCCAAGCTCAATAGCTTCCTGTCCATCGGCTTTTTCTAAGACGTTGCCCCAATATGGGTAATAATCCTCTTCCTCATTATCAGGAATTTCTCCAACAAGGGCGAAAAGCTCTTCTTTATTCATTTTGCGGATTTTGTTAAGTTTCTTTTTATCCGCAATATATAAGTAATTTCTGTATCCCATATTAGTTACCTACCTTTCGTAAAGATTTCCGCCAATCGTCAACGGGAGTGATGTTAAATATTTTTAGCTGGGCAAAAGAGCCGTATCTGGCATTAAAATAATAAGGTTCCTCTTCCGGCTTTTTCTCGTACCAGTACCATTTTCCGTCTTCATCCATAGCAACCCAGCCCGGGCGCATTTTTGGGGCAATATCGCGCATAAATTCTTCAATCGTCATTTGTTATCTCCTTTAACATTTTCGGCAGATACGTTAAAATTTTCGGGATTTTTTAACAGGTCAGGGTTTTCGCGGATATTGCCAATGACCTTACATCTTTCATTTTCTACAGCAAAGTAATAGTAATGTCGTCCACTTGGTTTACCTTTCTCAAAAGGTTCAACATAAAAGGCAGGAGCTTCCCAGTGATAAATATACATTTGTCCTGTTGGTTCTCCGTTATAATAAGTTATAACAATATCTCCCTCATAGATGAGTTTGCCGTCTTTATCTTTCAGTCCGGTGCATTGTTCTATCGTTTCTGGTCGGGTAACGAGATAAGCATAAGGACAGAAAGAACTGTTTGATATGCAAAAATCTCCTTTTTTGCCATATCCATCATCTTTATAAAGACGAGCTAAATAACCGTGATGAAATTTTCCATCGTTACAAATTGCTCTATATAAAAATCTATCGTTCATCTCTTATTTCCTTCCAATTCAATTTTTTTAATATGGAAATTAGCAGAGCAGCAGGGGCAGGTATAAACGAGTCCGAATTTAAGATTTACGCTCTTAAATTTTGTTAAGTTAATTTTTATATTATTGCTGCATTGCGGGCATTTTCTCGCAAATTCAATACAATCAAGCATATCGTATTTTTCTAATTTTTCGTTTTTATTCATTATTTCACCTCACAAAAAGTATTATGGCAGAGTCAAATAAAATAAACTCAATTATCGCAGCGAGTAAGTATCTTAAATACCTGCTGTTTAATTCTTGTCTGTCTATAATATCCCAAAATATAGAAAGGATTATAAGGGCGGAAATAATCATTTTTCCTCGCTTTCGCCGTTTAAGGCTTTGTCAATAGCTCGAACCATTACATAAATATCTCCTCTGTCTAGAACACAATCAGGATCTAACATTAAACTTTTAAGATTTTTCAGAGTGGTTTTAAGCCGGTTGTTTTCGGCTTGTAAATGTTGCAAATCTGATTTCGCAACATTATTTGCAACATCTTGCTCGGTTTGAAACATTAGGTTAAGATTTTTTAAATCCCTAATGCATCTTATTATTCTGTCTGTATCATCTTCAGAAAAAGGGTAATTAGCCACTAATTCCCACAAAAGACCTCTTGCACCGTTTATCGTCATTATTGCCTTTAATGGCATTTTAGTTTTCTCTGCACTCATTTAAAAAAAACTTTCATTTATTAAATTACAACGCCTTTCTGCCTCTTCGAGAGTTGGAAAACAATTGTATTCTGGTATCATCTGTACGCTTGGATTTTTGCCCTCAAACCAGTAATAAACTGACTTTTCTTTTTTATCCTCTGGCTGAGCGAAAAACGGAAGCGGCGTGGATAAATTAAAACGTATTGTTCTAATTTTATATCCTGTCTTTTTCCTGACCCTGTATTTTCCTTTGGAGAGGAAAATTAAATATACCGTATCACCGATATTATAATTATGTTCAAAACTCGTTATCATCTATCTCAAGCCCCTCAAATTTCCAAAATTCTTTTTCATAAATGCCGTCAAAATTCGTTATAAATATTATAGGCAAATGGCACCAAGAGTTGTCTTTAAGCATAATTGCAATCTCCTCTTCATCTCGGCGCGGACGACAAAACACCTTTGACGCCGGACACCAACCAATTATATGCATTTTTAAGAGTTCTCTCGGCGTATCTCCAAAGCACGCACAAAACCCAGCATTCCAGTTCTCCATTAAAAACCTGTTACCCGGAATTTTAGGAATTACCCTCTTTTCTTCGTCTTCGTTCCAATCTTCCCAGTTCATCTCTTTCCTTTCCGCAATGTTTGCAAATTTCTTTTTCATATCCTCTACATTGAGGACAATAATGCGATACATCGCCACACATCGGTAGTTTGCAGAATGGATAATCACACCTACTACACCACTCGTGCCAACCGAGCCAGCAAAGAATACGCCTAATCATTCCAGCACCTCGTTTATTCTGGTTAAAAGTTTTTTTAGATAGGTACATTTCCGTTCAGGCTCTTTGCTTTGTGAGGTCATTTTTGTAAATTCCACACTTCGCAGTTGTGATTTTACTTCAGGTAGGCACTCTTTCAGTAGAGCGCGCAGGTTCTCAAATTCCTTTTCTCGTTCAAGATATTGTCTAAATAAAGATTTAAACATTGTTACATTCCCCTCAAGTGCTTTTGTTTTTTCCCAGCATTTATCGGAAACGTATTTTACGCCGTTAGCGGTTTTTCTTAAAGATTCAAACTCTTCATAATCTGGAACGGGAGCGAGGATTTGTTTCACGTCGTTGTCTGTGGTGTAATCCATCGTTATTTCTTGAGGTTTTCCTTTTATAAAATAAGCTCCATGGGCATAATCGATACAAATTTCTCCGCTTGTTAGCTTAATGTAATAAAACTTGTTCCAGTCAAGTTTTCCTGCTTTCCAGTCCTCGGTTAATTCTTCAGGTGTTTTAGTCATCGTCTTATTCCTTAATCTTATTGAGTGCGACTGTTAAAAACATCAGCATTCCGGCATCAATTAAATCTGGTTCGTTTATAACTGATTGTATGGCATTGGTTGCTGTCTTGAGTTTTGCTTTAAACTCTGTGATTTTGCCCGAATAATAAGTGTTCTCTTTGCCGACTAATCTCCGGTTGGCACGAAGCAGGCGTTTGTTTTCTTCTTTTAAACCATAAATACGCCCTTGCAGTTCGTTATTTTTCCGTAGTTCTTCTGCGTAAAATTCACTGTTTTTTTGCTCGTTCCTTTTAAGGGCGGAAATTTCCGCCTCAAGTTGCTCAATCCGTATGCTTTGCTGGTGGCATATATCCTGCCACTGAAAGAACTTTTTGAGATAGAGCGCTTTGTAGTCAGTCTTTGTGGTGTCCATCTTTCCAAGTCCTTTGTTTGTTGATTGCCATTTTGGTTTTGACAAGCGTTTGGATTTCCGGGTAGCGCAACAGGTTGACGGTGGCAATGATAACGTCTGCCAGCTCTCCCTTTATTTTTTCAAGGTCAGACTGCAAGCGGGTCGCAATCAGCGTGTCTATTGCTGCGCTGTATTCGCCGATTTCCTCGCCGAGCTTTAGCTCTTGGTCTTTTGCGCTAAACTCCGGGAACGTCTTTTCGTGCCATTCCTGAATGTCTTTGATTAACTCAATCATTCTGCACCTCCAGCTTGGCGGCAATGTAGTCTTTGACTTCGTTTGCCAAAAGGTAATTTTCCAAAACGAGATTGCGTTCGGCGAGGCTGTAAATCCGTACGACCATAATTGCACCGATGACACCCAAGAAAAAATTAGCAAGGTGGGGCAGAATATGTAGAACTTTAAGGATGGTGCGTCTGCCCCGAAGATTAATTTTCATAGATAACCTCCACATATTTGATAAATTGTTGCAGCACGTTTCTTTCGCTTAATACCTCAACCGCGAATTTCGGGTCTTCCTTAATATCGCGGAGAAAATCGCGTACCGTTTCGCCGTCCTGATAAAACACAATATTGTCGCGGATAGCTTCCATCAGGTCGTATCCGGCTTTGACAATACGCTTTTTATGTTCGGCTTCCGCCTCGGCTTTCATCTTTTCAGCGAAAATTTTGGCATATAAAACCGCAGTGTTGGCAGGGTCTTTCCAAATGTTTGTCATATTTTGGGATACTCCTTTTTAATCAGCTCATTAATGTCGATTGCGGGGTCAGCGGCTACCTTTTCAAGCATTTTGCGGATAACCGGGCGGCGCTTCAGCAGAACCTCGGCGGCAATCTGGCGGTATTCCTCGGCACACTCGGCGCAGCAGAAAACCTTTTGCGCGTGGTTGGTCTTAAACTCTTCAAGACATACCGGACAGGTGCGGGTATACAAATACCCGCTGTGCCGATGGCGGGGCTGATTGCGCCGGTTTCCTTCCTTTTTGCACTCTTCGGAGCAATAGCAAACATTCCGGTAGTTTTGGGGCGTAAATTCCCTGCCGCAGATTTTGCATTTATAAATCATGATTCTGCCTCCGAAAGTCAAATTGGTTCTGAAGCTCGGCGAATGACTGCTGTTTAAAGTCTTCGTCTATCCGCTCGGCCTCGGCCATATCGTAGTCGATGACGGGAGATGATTCATCTTGCTGGCTGGCAAATTCGGCGGTCTTTTGCGAGGCGACGGGAGCAGGAGAGGGAATATCCTGCATCTCGTCATCAAACAGGGCTTGAATTGTGCCGCTGACGTTGATTTTTGCCATGGCGATTTTTATTGCCTTGCGGACGCCGCATTTTAGGTACATATCGTTTTTAAAGTTCTTCCAAGCCGGGCTTTCGTTATTATACATCTTTTTGAGCGATGCTTGCCGTGATTTTTCCAGCTCTTCAAAAGAATAGGTATAAACTCGTTTATCCCCTTTGCAGGTGATATAAACGTAACAGCCGACAATCTCCTTGCGCGCAAAAGGGTCGGAACGTTCAATCGTGTAGGCGTCGCCGTCGGAAGCTTCGGTCATTTGAAATTTGTCGCCTGAAAAAATTAAACCGGCGTGAACATTCAATCCGTTTTGTTCGGCAATGTAAATAAGCCCTTTGTAAGACGGCTCGCAGGTGAGTTGTCCGCGGTTGTTGTAAAGGTAGTACAAATCGCGGGAATCGGTAGGAAGTCCCCATGCCAAAATGGAAGTGAATACCTGTTGCTTGGAGAGGGCGGAGCAGTTTTTGAAATGTTTGTCGCTGTCTTTTTCCTGCAAATCGTGCATAGATATTTTGTTGGCAAAGGCCAGCCCCTCGCGGCAGACATAATCGCGCGGATAACCGTATTGGTTGGCAAACAGGTCGACAAGCCCGCTTGTTTCAAAAAAGTCGGCGATTTTCTGAATCTGCGGCTCTTCCTTTATGGTAATTTCATTTGTCATTTTACTGCCCTCGTTAAAAGCGAACCGTTGGCGGAAAGGCACACGGAGCCGCCGTCCATCGTGTAAAGTTCGCAAAGTTTATGGTCGTACATATATTTTTTCAGCAGGGTTTTGCGGAGCTTGTCCTGCTCGTTGTTGTCCTTAATTACCTCGTTAAGCCCGATGTAGTCGTTTAAAAACTCGTACAAGGTTATGCCCTGAAATTCGTCTTGTGAGGTGGCAAGCTTGCGGGCATCGGGGTTTTGTTTGTAAACCGCCTGATAAATCTTGAAGTCCTGCTCGGCGAGCCGGGCGCACTTATCGTTAATCTCCGGCGTGCGGTTTTCGGCGACGGCAGTTTCAAAGTGCCTGAGCGCGGAAAGGATGGTTGCCTGAATTTCCGGGATTTTGCCGTAGATGAAGTTGTCAACGCGGATTTCAAACAGGCGGTCGATTTCTTCGAACTGCCGTTGTTCTATCAGGGCGACAATCCGGCCGCGGTTAAACGGCGTGTCCGGTTCCAGCACCATGGAAGAGATAATTCCCGCCTCGCAGCCGCACAAAAGCATCTGATACTGGTTTTGAAAGATGTATTGCCACGGCAGGCCGTTGTAAAAAATATTTTCCCGTGCGGCTTTGAACGGGTTGACGGTTTTCTTTTCCCAAACGAGGCGTTTTGTCGTATGGGTTTTGCAGTTGACGTCAACAAAGCTGTCGTGCAGGCTTTCGGCATAACCATCCGGGGAGCAAACGGCATACGGGGAAATGTCCGGCCTTTTGATAAAATCCTCGGTTCCCTGACAGGCAAAATCCGTATTGTCGCGCATTTTCCAGTCAAGATATTTTTCCATGGCGTGTCCGTAAATGGACAATTCGTCGGGCAGGGGTGGGATACGGCAGCCGCGCTTGATTTTGTGGTACACCTGATAACCGGTGGAATACAGGTCTTCGGCAAGGAAATTAAGCGCCGGTTTTTCGCCCATCAGCTCCATCAGTTCCTTTTGCGGGACAAAAGACTTGACGACGGCGGCAATTTCCGATGCGCCGATGCCGCAGTTTTTTTCTTCCAGCCATTCGGGCGTGTTTTGCTTAAACTCGGTTTTGCCGATGTTAGCCAAAAGCTCGCGTTCCTTTTGGGCGAAAAAGTCGTCTTTGGTTATGTTCAATTCCAAAAGGAATTGTTTAAAGTCGACGTTTTTCATCCTTTGCAGGTAATCCCGACGCTGTTCGTCAACAAAATCCATGCCGCGATTGTAAAGGCCTTCATCATGGATTTGGCGATGGCATTCTTCGCACAGCGGCAGCAGATTGTTGACGTCATAGCGTAAAAGGTCAACGTTTCTGCGCACAATGTGGTGTATATGCGCGGCTTGGCGGTTACAAGCCGGGTTGGCACACTTGCGCCCGATGCGAAGTTTCGGATACAGCCGGTCGAGCTTTTGTTCCCAGTTTGCCATTACTCACACCACCACATTAAAATACTCATAAGCAAAGCACCGCAGCTAAGAATGATGCAGTTCCAGCGGAAAAAGTTTGCTTCCTCTTGCTCCAGACGGCGCAGTTTGGCGTTGTATTTATCATTCAAACGCAAATTGAATTTGACAATATTTGCGATAGTAATAAGGTCTTTATTTTGCTGCTCAACTTGTTTGCAGAGGTTAAACAATATATCTTCTAATTTAAGGGGATTAGTCTTCTTTGGCGGCATTATTTTCTTTCTCCATAAACTCAACAAACTTCATTGCTTTAAAGGTGGAGGGGGCATCTTTTTTTATCTTAGCCAGCATGTAACCCAGATTTAAGGCATCCCCGCTGATAAAAGATGTATTTTTAATCTCATCTCCCTCTTCCCAGCCGAAGACGCCGATGCGTAGTGGACATATTTTGGCGATTTCATCCAGATGGTGCTTTATGATTTTTTTCTTTTCTTCTTCAGTCATTATTTTTCCTTTCAGAGTAGGCGGGAGGGCGATAGGTTGGTTGGATGCCCTCCCTGTTAAGGCGGGAAAGGGTTGGCGCGTGTTAAACTAAACCTTTCCCTGACACTCAAAGGCGGCTGTCAGATGTTTTGCTTGCGCTGTCTTTGTGTGTTCTGAAAAAATAAATAAAGCAAAATGCTATAAATGTCAATAAAAAAAATAAAGCAAAAAGCTATATTGTGCGTAAATAAAAAATAGCCCCTTAATTCAGGGGCTTGTCTTTCTCTGCCGTTAAATCTCGGATAAGTTTTACAATTTCTTCCAGTTTATCGGCAATAAAATTGAGGGTTTGTTTATATATTTCCTCTTCCATTTGCGATTCCTTTTCAGGGAAACCTTAAACGCTAAGGCGGCGGAGCTGAAAACACCTCACAATTAGTGCCTGCTTATTCAAATATATCGCAGACTCCGCCAAGTAGCGTATTGTGAATGAGTTTTTCAAGCTCGTTTAGCATATTATAAAATACATCAATAAAAGTCAAGCTGTTAACTAAATATTATAACTGAAAATATCGCTATAATAATGAGAGTCCAAATTTCTCTATCTTCTAAAAAGAAACAGCGCTTGCTTTCGTCCAGATTTTTCCATATCCAGAAAATAATATAAGCCATTGTACAAATGTTAACCAGTTGCCATTCACTTCTTCTTAGTTCTAAAGGAATTATCGGATTGTAAATAATAGCACAAATTAGCCAAGAGAGAAGAAAAAGAGGACTGTCTTTAGGCTGTCTCTTATACACATCTGACGCTGCCGACG
>ENA-OYXH01000759-OYXH01000759.1-human-gut-metagenome-genome-assembly--contig:-NODE-759-length-10647-cov-7.048905_pt1 | contig 10647 bp, 19 predicted proteins | sample MGYA00244844_ERZ653420 | MGnify/ENA primary metagenome ERZ653420 (study PRJEB26926, sample SAMN06164998) | human gut metagenome | biome: ENVO:00009003; feature: ENVO:2100002; material: ENVO:00002003... | reverse complement strand
GGTCTCGTGGGCTCGGAGATGTGTATAAGAGACAGTAATTATTATGATTTTCTATACAAAAAATGTGGAATTTCTATATGACATAAGTTGGGGTCTTGGCTTGTGGACAATCCAAAGGTGAAAAAATTTTGGTAGCGCCAACCCGTCCGACGTAGCTGCTTTTGCCACTCCAAATTTTCACTAAACGTAGCTGCTTTTGCATTTTCAAATTTGGAGTATAGCTGAATAGATTGGCATTTTGGAAAGTAGCATACGCGCGAAAAAAGGTGATGGAGACATAATGGTTATGCTTTATCACTGCATCACTTTACTATACTAAAGTGCCGCCCTTCTTCATATGACAGATGTTAGGTTTATTTTCTTAGGTAGAAGGCGGTTTTGCTTTTGTTTCTTCCGCTCTTTCTATACTAATATTATACTATAACTTTGGTTTTCTTTCAAATTTAAAGTGGGGCAGAATAGGATTGGTGTTATATAATAAGGGTTATATAACAGGGTGAGGAGGGAAGATAATACGTTGAACGTATTAACTTTTACCCGCCGGTTAGTTATGGCTAACATACTATTATTTATAACAATTATATTTTCATAACTATTATATAAATATAAGAAGGGCTTTCGCCCTTCTTTTTATTTCTTCTTCTTTCTTTCCTCCTTTATTTCATCAATCATGCAATAAAACAAGTTTGCCATATATTCCGCGCTGTAATATTTCGCGCTGTTCTCTTTTGCATTGTTTTGCATAACTTTTAGTGCGTTATACATAACGATTGCTTTTATTAGTTCATCCTGCGCGATGGACTCATTATAAAGTTCATTCGCAAGTTTTCGTAAATTAAAGGTTTTTTCCGCAAGATTCGCGGCGAATGTTGAAAGTTGTTCGCCCTGTTCTACTCTTTCAAGCATAACAGACAAAGCATTGTAATAATATTCTGCGGGAACATTAAAAGGCGTTTTATACTTTTCTCCGTTCTGTTCTTTTTCCTCTTTTCGTTGAATGTATGCGATTCCTTTTTCCGTCAAGTAATCGTATACGTTTCCTATTTCTCTAAATGGGAAATAGGTCAACCCAATTGTGACTTTTTTCTTTTGTAAAAGTTTTACAAGAATATCAGATTCTATAATGGCGTCTTCAATGGCTGTATGACTTTCTGAAAAGTCATCATCTTTGAACATGTACGAAAAGACGGTTTCCGCACTTGATTTGAAAAATAGGCCGCTATTTGTAAGTTGTTTATTTTCAAGACAATACTTGCGGTATTTGTCGCAGTTTATTCTTTGTGTGCAAACATCGCCCCAAATATCTCCCAATAAATACTGTTTTCCCCTCAGTTCAAAATGGTACTGGTCAAATTCGTTCGGATTCTCCCATTTCTTAGACTTCAAAATATTTTTGCAAATTCTTTTTTGACTTTCTTCCCAATCGTTATAGAATGGGCTGTATAATGCGTCGATATATCGCTCTGTAAAGCCTATCGCTTTTTTGAAATCGAACATGCTATTATAAGCAAGAACGATTTCAACATATTGCAAGTCTTGTTCAAGTACGTTTACCGTTTCATTCCATGTTTTCGCGGTAATCGTTCCCGCCTTGTATTTCTCCATATACAAGGGACGCTTTTCTTTATAGTATGCCGTGTTGAAAATATTCGGCACGAAAAACGTTTCTTGCACTAGAAACGAATGACGGCTATATACATAGCCTTTCGCGTCAATCACTTGCCAGCCAATGTCGTAAATTAGTGGTTTCGCAATGGCTATTTTTTTCTTATCATTTGTAGAAAGATTCATGTCATTTACGAACGGCAATGTAGCCGTTTCGCAATCTAATACTAGATATAGACGCGGCTTTTTACCTTTCTTTTTGGGCTGATGAAATTCAATTTCATCTAAACGGTTTTCATAATATTTATTCATTTTTGGGCGCTCCTTCCTTGCGGCGACTATAATATTTTTTGTGTCGCGTCTTATAATTCGCCCACAATTATTATATCATAGTCGCGCCATTATTGCAACCCCTAAATTTCAAAATTAGGTTGTAATAAAACTGGCGTTATACCGGCAGTGGGGTTCATACGTTGAACGTATTAGATTCAAAGATTGATAAAAAAATAGCAGGGCGGTTGCCCTGCTTTATTTTATTCTTCCGGTTCGGTTTCGGCGTTCTTCTTTTCCTCTTCCTTCTTCTTCTTCGCTTCTTCGCGCTTGCGCTTTTCCTCTTTGCGCTTGCGCTGGTCGGCTTCCTTTTTCTTTCGTGCTTCTTCCGCCTTCTGCGCTTTTTCCGCCTGCTTTTCACGGTAGACCTGCGCCTCGGTGTAGGGGTCATAGAGTTCCCCTTCACGGCTTCCCTTTTTATAGGTCACTGTGATCGTGAACGTTCCCTCCGTCTTGTCCTCGTCGTCCAGCACGACTGGAACGGCAAGAACGTTTGCTTTCACGGTCAGCGTCTCATAGTTCGCCGTGCCCAGCGCGTTCTGCAGAATGTTGATAAGTTCGCCGCGCTTGAGTTCAGAATAATTGATAGCCATGTGAACCTTCTTTCTGGTGCAATATGCACCGCACTGTTTTGTGCCGTGGATTGCTTTATTTCCTTGGCTTGAGTATAGTATACGACTTTCCAGGGAAAAAGTCAACCCCTTTTTTGAAATTTTTTGAAGTTTTAGAGGTCAATATTCATACGTTGAACGTATTAAAATAGTAAGAGGGTTATACCCTCTTATTTTCTTTTTTCTGTAATTTTGATCTCGTACTTCTTTCCCCCCATATACACAATCACACTTTTCATTGTCTCTTGGGTATAAGTTACATCCGCTTCATTCAACATCTTCACAATGCCGTTCATCAAACCGTTCACGGTTGAGTCTCCAACATGGCGACGTTCTACACCACTGGCGCGTTCAACATGGCGGTTCAGTTTCTCGCTTTCGTGCTGAGCTTCTTCCTTCATTTGTCGCTTTGCTTGTTCTTCCGCTTTTTTTACATCCTTCGCGCGCTTTGCGTCGATGTAGTCGCGGATGAACTGTTCTCGGTTGACTTCTCCGGTCTTGTTACCGTTCTGATCTACCAAATTGATACCCATTGCAAAGCCTCCTTTTTTTTCTTTCTATATATATTATATCATATAGCGTGGATTTTGTCAATAGAAAAATTAGACAAATTTTTACTGGCAGGAAGAAAAGTCATACGTTCAACGTAAGAAATATATCTTGACTTTTATTAAAGAATAATGTATAATAGGATTATCAAAAAAAGGAAAGAAGGCAAATGTTATGAAGGTTTGGATGGTTGAGCGGCACTGGGATCTTGATGTTTCCATTCTGGGCATCTTTTCTACAAAGGAAAAAGCAATGAAGGCGGCAGAAGAGGAAGCAAAAACTGAACTCGTGTTTTATGCTTTTGGTTGGCGGTCGGTTAATGAAAAAATCAGTATTTTTTCAGATCGTGAGGGAATAGATATTGATTTTTCTTTGTATGTTATCGAGATGGAAGTTCAATAAACTTCCATCTTTTTTTATTTATTATCATACGTTCAACGTATTATAAAAAAGGGGCGATCAATCGCCCCAATCACAACCGCCCGCTTCATAGTCTTTGGCTTCTTCTTCGTCAATTTTTTGCATATATTCTGAAATGAAAGATTCCAGTTTTTCTTCATATTTATTGGCAAATGCAAGAACATGTTTCGATTGAGTATCTACCCCGTAAACGATTGCAATAATCATACGTCTAGTCTCTTCAGGGTAGTCAGTAAACAAAGTTTCCAGTTCGTTGTCAAGAAACGATTGTTCAAGGCTATTTCGGCATTCTCCTTCATCATGAAACATCAGATCATTGTAAGTATCTACATAAATAGGCATATAGCGCACTTCCTTTCTTTTGATGGATATAGTATAACATAGAAGAATAGAAAAAGCAATAGGGAAGTTTTTACGTTGAACGTATTAAAGTAAAAGAGAGAGGAATATTATTCCTCCACTTCATAACAAATTTTATACAATTCTTTGATATATCCTCTCTTTGCATTGATTGCGCGACTTCCTAAGTTTCGCCGCCAGTTCTTTCTCACCTCCAGCGAATCATCGACCAACACATCACCATAAACTGCGAATAGACTTTTTTCTTTTCCATACTCGCAAACAATAATCCGTTCAGCAACAGGGAAATACTGTTCTACCCATTGCGTTTTTACTGTTTTCGTGAGATCGAAAAAATTGTCTTTCTTGTTCACTCCCTTCCCTGCCCAGCTAATGACGCCAATGTGAAAACCTGCTTCCTGCAATGCTTTGCATGCTTCCACAATGCGGTTGAGGCTTCCACGTTCAAAGCCCTTCTCGCAGTACACGCTCACATCTTCGCAACGCAAGCGCGGAAGCCAGTTGGGGACTTTATAAAGATTATATAACGTCCCGTCTAGATCGAACCAAATCCAATGGTTATTATTCATTTTTCAATTCTCCTCTTTATGTCCGTTTTCGGTTGACTTGCCATTGCTAAACCCTTCTTTCTTTCGATGGTTTATTATAGCATAGACTGAACATTTTTGTCAAGAGGAATTTTGAATTTTTCATAGTAAAAGACTAATTTGTTCATACGTTCAACGTAATAAATAGAAAAGAGGGGTATTACCCCTCAAAGATTTTACTCATAAAGATATAATCTTTCTTTAGCTCGTCGTAATTACACCAACGATCTTTTTCATAATTGTAATACCATTGACCGACTTGATCGGGCATGCTTACATAATATTTCTCGGCCAGTTCATCCCATAAAATTTGAAGGTCTTCTTGACTTTTAATATCAAAGTAGTCAATATTTCCTACTTTGTCAAAGTCATTTAGAAAGATTTCATTGCCTTCTCTATCATACATGTGGGAAGAGAAGTTCTTTCTTGCATTTTCCTGTTCCGCTTCGTATGCTTCACATTCACTTTCAGTCTCAAATTCCGCTCCATCCTCGGCATAATAAACAATACGCATTTTTGTTTTCCTCCTTCTTTATTGTGATTATATTATACTATACTTTTCTTATTCTGTCAACTTTTAAGTTCTTACGTTCAACGTATTATATTTTTATAAAAAAAGAAGGGGCTTTCGCCCCTTCGCTTTATGCCATCTTGTAACCTGCCTTTCCGCTCTTGTCAACCTTATCTGCAAGACCCTCATTCACAAGAGCCTTGAGAACTGCGCTGACCTTCTGCCAACTGATTTCACGCTCCGGCGGGAACATCGCCGCGATTTCCTGCGCCGTCGCTCCTTCATCGCCCATGGCGTTGATACAGTCAACAACTTCGGCGCGGAAAGCCTCCTTTGCCGCGATTGCTTCCGGGTTGTCCTCCTTCTTCTTGCGCGGCTTGCTGGCGTTCTCCTGCTTAACGGCCCAGTCCGCAAGAGCCTTTTCAAGGTCGAAAGCCTTGCTTCGCTTGGTATCCTTTGTGGACTTCTTGCCAATACTCACGCTCAGAAACTCGCCATCAACCGGAATAACGAATTCCGTGGTGTCGATCTGAATGCCATCAGTGTAGTTAGAGAAGATTTCGTTGAAAAGCTCAGTCTTAGTCATAATTTTTTCTCCTTTTCCGCGCGCAATGCGCGCACCGTTTAGTTTTTAGTGACTATCAGAAGGACTTGAAGCGCGGCGCCTGCGTTTCTTTTGTTCCCTCTTGATGGGATTATTATATCAAAATTTTGAAAAAATGTCAATATGTTTTTTGAAAAAAGTTTTGAAAATGGAGGAAGTTCTTCATACGTTCAACGTATTACCCTATAAGAGAATGGCAGCTAAGCCGCCAATTCTCAATTAAGTTCTGACATTACACACACAATATTGTTAGTATCATTTATGATAGTTTCATCCAAAGTATCTGAATCAAGCGAAAATAAATACCCATCAATGCCTTCAACTGTATAACTTACACGACTTCTAATTGCTTCTTCAGGAATAAAGAGAAAAACAATTCTGTCCCCCGCTCCACAAAAACGCATAAATTCATTTGCATGTTCTTCAACGCTTTTTCGCCAATTTTTAACTGATTCATTTTCTAACTTTGACTTGTAGTCGTTCAATGCTTTGATGATATTATTAAGCTGTTCCGGCGTTTCAATGGCAGCGAAATCAACAATATCAGATTCCTTCATTATATTCTTCTCCTTTACTGCAACGATACATGAACTTCGGTTGTTTCGTTCATATCATAAACAAATTCAAAGCAGGCTCCTGTAATTTCAGCATCACTCCCATAATATACCGGTATATCAAAGTCGCCGATTTTTTCGCCCACTTTCGTTAATGCGTTGATAAGCTGCTGAATCGTCATGGTTTCATTCATTCGTCATCATCCTCCTTAATGTGCTGATATAACCAGCATAACATTACCAAATAAATACATAGTGCAGTAAATCCAGAAAGAATAACCCATTGAATCGGATTGAAAAAGGCGTTACAGGTACTAATAATCAGACCGATAAACCCGCCAATTAAAAAAATCAAAATGCTTTCCATGGATTTTTTCTTCCTTTCTGATTTCTGATATAAGTATACCATAAGCTGGAGAACTTGTCAAGTAGTTTGTAAAAGTTTTTTTGTTTTGTTCTTTTCTTCTTATACGTTGAACGTATTATTTCAATAAAAGAGAAAGCGGCTTAGCCGCACTCTTATCAAGCATCTGTCGATGCCATGCAGACTACATCCCCTTCTTTATCAATGACTGTTTTAGTTATCAAATCAGTATAAAGAGGGGAATAACTTTCGTTATTCCTTCACAGTCCATTCCTGGACTGACCATTCCTCATACCTGCCTTCACAGGTGAGAAAATGGCCATTCCAGCCAAACTTATTGGCCGGATACAGGGTAGCCGCGCAATCTTCGGCGCACTCCTTCGCGGCCACTTCGGAGGAAAAGACGTTGACAATAACGTCCTGGGAACCGGTGTGGAACATAACAGTAAAGACTTTCATTGTTTTGATCTCCTTTTTTCTTTCTTTTGATGGTATTATTATAGCATAGTATAAGAAGAATGTCAGGCCTTTTCGGGAAATTATTTTCAAATTATTTTTGAATTTCGGGATGGAATTTCGGGAAAATGAAATTGTTATGATTCAATAAATATCAAAAATGAAATTGCAAAATGAAATTCATACGTTCAACGTAGTAGGTATGAATAATAAAAAGGCGGCTTTCGCCGCCCTGTTAGGAATGAAGAACAGTTGTTCTAATGAACCAACCTATACCCTCACCATCAATAAAGAATGTTTTATTATTAGTGGTTACATAAAGGCTTCTAGCAAGAGAATCAAGTTTTTTTGCAGCATCTTTGAATGTTGTGTACGCGCCTATTACGCCGCCCATGCCTGCATTATTAGTGTCATACCACTGCACAAGCCAAATATCATGCAACATCATCAAAAGCTCCTTTTCTAAAGAACAAGCTTTTCAGCCCAAACACCACATTGAAGAAACACCAATACCACCAGTAGGGCATAGTCGGCAGATTAGCCTCCAGCAATACTTTATTCACCATCGGCCACAGCAGCAATGCCATAATAGCGGAACCAGTGAAGATTCGCGCCATAAAATTAGACACCATGCAGAGCCAATTCCAGAAATACCAAAACGGAGACTTGTACATTTGATTTACTTCCTTTCTATTAGGGAATTTCTTTTCCTTTTATTGATTAGATTATATCATAGGAAGGAAAGAAAGTCAATCCTCTATCTCATACGTTCAACGTAGTAGTATGAAAGCGGTGATTAGCCGCTTATAGAGAAATAGGAATGATGATGTCTCCTGCTTCCGTCTGCTGGAAGCGATAGCAGTTCAAGTCATCCAAAGTAAATTCTACCAGAGATTCCTGCATTTCAAAATCTGATGGTAGAATAACCTCGCAGCCTTGCTGCTTCAGAAGTTCAATAGCGGAAGAATTTTTCAAAACAAAGTATACACTATCTACTTGACTATTAAATTCCCCTTTGTAAACTTCATCAGCAACGTTTTCAATGGTTCTCTGACAACGAGAAAGCACTCCTTCCATTTTTTCACCGTTCAAAATTCTTTGCTTTCTTTCTGCTTCCAGTTGAGTTTCACGTTCCTCAAGCGCCTTCTTGAATTTGTCAAGTTCGCTCATAGTTTCAATGGCTCCAATAGCGCTCATACCCGTGCTGAATTGATAATCGTTCATAGTGTAACCACCTTTCTTTATTTTCTGAATATAGTATAACATGAATTGATAAGTTTGTCAAGGATTTTATAAAAGTTTTTTTATCTGCTGGAGGCAAACAATCATACGTTGAACGTAAGATTTTTAAAAAGTGGCTAAAGCCACCATTATTTTTGTATCCATGTAGGTTGAATATAATTTCTATATCCGTCATCGTCTATGAAGCACGTTTTAAATTTATTTGTCCATTCTGGATTTTTGCAAGCTTCAGCAAGAACCATTAAACCCTTTTTTGCGTCTTCAAGTGTTGTATATATGGCATAGACATTAACATAATTGTTATATTTTACTACGATAGCATATGCGTCGTTATACATTAGTCTCTTCCTTTCTTTAAACCTACCTGCTGGAGGCATAACCAGTTTTCAATTTTTATAATTTTGTAGCTACCAATTTTTTTATAGTTGTTCCGCGCTTTGAAATTCGTAGCTGCTTTCCCATTTTCAAAATTCGTAGCTGCTCTTTTATTTCAAAAAACGCAGCTGCTTTTGCTTGCAAAGATTCCGGACGCGACTGGACGCGCTCGCATTTTGGAATTGGCCCATCAACCCATCGGCTTGATAGGTTGCCCAAGAGAGCGCCTGTTGTACAACGCCCATTGTACAACGCATGATATTCCTATTTGGCTGGTGGGTTGATGGGTTGCTTGTATGACTTTGTGCAATTCTCACAAAAATTCACCTTCTTTTTTGTATAGATTGCATAGTATCGTTATCTTCTTGTCAATCGGTTGTTGCCCTTCCTTTCGACTTGCCTATATTATACAGCAATATATAGAAAAAATCAACCCTTCGGCTATTACGTTCAACGTACTAGAAGAAAGATTGACAGGTATCTGTCAATGTGGTACAATGTGGCGGGAAAAAAGTCTTGAAAAGGGGCTTGTAATTTGCGCTTGCCTATCGTATAATATAGACGTTCCGAGGGAAACGGAATGCGGGCCGATAAAGCAAGCAGGGCGCATAGCGTCGAAAAAATTGAATAGTCACAATACATCTATTATAAAGACGAATAAGGAAGGGGGATAATTATGACGAGCATTTATAAGATCATTAAAACCGCACGTGAATACAATAAGGCGGTTGATGCTATCATTAATAAGCATGAGGGAGAAGGCACAATTTATACTGCCTATATTCCAAAGGTTTATGATGATTATTTCTCCCCTAGTCGTGCAATCGAGTATCTGAAAGATCGCATGAGCATGCGGGAGAAGTACGAGGAGGCAGTAGATAACTATAGTTACTTCTGCCGCGAATGTATCGAGGAAATTATTACAGGCTTGCGCGATGCGCACGAATTAGTGGATTTTGCCCACATGGAAGAAAATTTGATGGGGACTCAAGCTTGTTTTGAGTATCTGGAGATTATAAATAGATATTGGAAAGATGTATTGTAACATAAGCCTTTTTCAAGCGCCTGTAATGGTAGGCGCTTTATAAAGGGCTTGCGCCCTAAAAAAAAGAAAGAAGGATAGAAAAAATGAAAGAATATATGACGGAAAAAACGTTGTTGGCAAACGTTGCCACTAGCCAGCTGGCGCGGTATAGCCGTAACGTCGCCCAGCAATATGCACGGCGCGGGCAGACGGTTGCGCTGTATCGCTATACCGTGCTGGCAATGACGCGGCTGGCGGTGAAGTCTCATCGCTGGGCAGAAGTGCGACAGTATCGGCTCGAGTTTGCGCGGACTATGCGCAAATTCAACCAGAAGGAGGTGAACGGCAATGGATAACAAATATATTGTTACCTATACCTGCGCAAACTATGCGCAGTATAAACGGATCATGGATTTTATTTCGCACGACGAGCACAAGCGCGCGAAGGAGGAGGAACGAGAAGGAACTAGATTAGTGGTTGATATGACGAGCGCAGATACTGCTGCTGCTTGTTATGAATCGAACGTTATTGATAAAGGAAGATACGGACGCGGATATGAAGTCCGCGTTAGGAAGTATTTAACTGGCAAAGTCGAGCGCGTGCATGCGCAGGGCGATACGGATATCCGCCATGCGCGCCGTTCAATCGAAGTAAAATCGTCTGCGTGCTGGTTATTGAATCCGGTATTTGATTCAGAAGAAAGCCTGCTGGGCTATCTCAAGAGCACCAGCCGGCCTATCACGAGGGCTACCTACGTTGTGTATGCCCCTATAACTAAAAATAAGAGCGGCGAACCGTTTGAACACGTTGAAAACATTAGTTATGTTTTTACTCAAAAAAATTTCTTGCAATGCTTGCAAAATGCTGGCATGTTGCAAGTCAAAAAGCGCAAAAATCTTTATGGTTTAGCCATAAAGCAATTTTACCAAAGCGCAAAGAGCGAGCAAAAAATGTTCGACGCACTCGACGCAAGCGATTATATGACGCTGGCGGAATTTAAACGACTTTGCCAGGGGGAGTAAAACTCCCCTTCTTTTTTATATTATATAATTAT
>ENA-OYXH01000757-OYXH01000757.1-human-gut-metagenome-genome-assembly--contig:-NODE-757-length-10665-cov-5.710462_pt1 | contig 10665 bp, 8 predicted proteins | sample MGYA00244844_ERZ653420 | MGnify/ENA primary metagenome ERZ653420 (study PRJEB26926, sample SAMN06164998) | human gut metagenome | biome: ENVO:00009003; feature: ENVO:2100002; material: ENVO:00002003... | reverse complement strand
TCTACACTTATGCGATCGTCGGCAGCGTCAGATGTGTATAAGAGACAGGTTATGGTATATGATTTAGCAATGCTTAAAGCGTTTTATACACTTTATGAGGGGAAAATAGAACGCATTCGGACGATATTGCAACGTCCGTTGACTTTAGCGGAAAAAATCTTGTATGCTCATTTGTACGATGAGAAGAATGTGAAAGACTATAAACGCGGTGAAGACTATGTGAACTTTCGGCCCGACCGTGTGGCTATGCAGGATGCAACTGCACAGATGGCATTATTACAGTTTATGAATGCAGGACGTGATGAGGTGGCTGTTCCTTCGACCGTACATTGCGACCATCTGATTCAGGCTTATAAAGGAGCGAAAGAAGATATTGCCACTGCAACCAAAACGAATGAGGAGGTGTATAATTTTCTTCGGGATGTTTCTTCCCGTTACGGTATCGGTTTCTGGCAGCCCGGGGCAGGTATCATCCATCAGGTGGTGTTGGAAAACTATGCTTTTCCCGGCGGCATGATGGTAGGTACCGATTCTCATACCCCGAATGCCGGTGGTTTGGGAATGGTGGCTATCGGTGTCGGCGGTGCTGATGCGGTGGATGTGATGACAGGTATGGAATGGGAGTTGAAGATGCCCCGCTTGATTGGCGTGCGCCTCACTGGAAAATTAAACGGATGGGCTGCTCCTAAAGACGTTATCTTGAAACTGGCAGGAATTTTGACTGTAAAAGGCGGAACAAATGCCATTATCGAATATTTCGGTCCGGGTACTGCTTCACTTTCAGCTACCGGAAAGGCTACGATTTGCAACATGGGTGCGGAAGTGGGAGCTACGACTTCTCTTTTCCCTTATGATGAGCGTATGGCTGCCTATCTGAAAGCTACCGGACGTGCGGAAGTGGCAGATATGGCTACTGCCGTTGCCGAAGGGCTTCGTGCCGATGATGAAGTGGTTGCCAATCCGGAGAAATACTATGACCGTATTATCGACATAGACCTTTCCACATTGGAGCCTTATATCAACGGACCGTTTACTCCGGATGCCGCCACGCCTGTTTCGGAGTTTGCCGAGAAGGTTTTGAAGAACGGCTATCCCCGTAAGATGGAGGTAGGGCTTATCGGTTCCTGTACCAATTCATCCTATCAGGATTTGAGCCGTGCGGTGTCTTTGGCGCATCAGGTAACAGAGAAGCGGTTGCATGCGGCTGCTCCGCTGATTGTCAATCCGGGTTCGGAACGCATACGTGCAACCGCAGAGCGTGACGGTATGATTGACGCTTTTGAAAAAATAGGCGCTACAATTATGGCAAATGCCTGCGGCCCTTGTATCGGACAATGGAAGCGTGTGACCGATGATCCTACTCGTAAGAATTCTATTGTAACTTCTTTCAACCGGAACTTTGCCAAGCGTGCGGATGGAAATCCGAATACGTATGCCTTTGTAGCCTCTCCCGAGCTGACAATGGCATTGACCATTGCCGGAGATTTGTGTTTTAATCCGCTGAAAGATACATTGCTCAATGCCGATGGCGAACAGGTTAAACTCTCCGAACCAACGGGCGAAGAGCTGCCGCCGGAAGGATTTACGGCAGGGAGCGAAGGATATATCGCGCCTTCCCATGCAAAGACGGATATTGCGGTGGCTCCCCAGTCGCAACGCCTGCAACTGCTTGCTCCTTTCCCGGCTTGGGACGGAGAGGATTTGCTGAATATGCCTTTGCTGATTAAAACGCAGGGTAAGTGTACCACCGATCATATCTCGATGGCAGGTCCGTGGCTTCGTTTCCGCGGGCATTTGGAGAATATTTCGGACAATATGCTGATGGGGGCTGTGAATGCCTTTAACGGAGAAACGAATAAAGTGTGGAACCGTTCTACAAATACGTACGGAACGGTGTCCGGTACAGCCAAACTGTATAAGTCCGAAGGGATTCCTTCCATTGTCGTTGCCGAAGAAAACTATGGCGAGGGTTCCAGCCGTGAACATGCCGCTATGGAACCGCGTTTTCTGAATGTACGTGTCATACTGGCAAAGAGCTTTGCACGTATCCACGAGACGAATTTGAAGAAACAGGGCATGCTGGCGCTGACCTTCACCGATAAGGCGGATTATGATAAAATTCGGGAGCACGACTTGCTTTCCGTTGTCGGCTTGAAAGACTTTGCTCCGGGACGTAACCTGAAAGTGCTGCTTCATCACGAGGACGGCAGCAAGGAAAGCTTCGAAGTACAACATACGTATAATGAACAGCAGATAGGCTGGTTCCGTGCCGGCTCTGCATTAAATGCACGATAGAATATGGAAAAGATTACTGTACCTTTTATTACAGGTGACGGAGTAGGGGCAGAGGTCACTCCGTCCATGCAGGCTGTGGTGGATGCAGCCTTGAAGAAAGCCTATGGAGACAGCCGGAGTATCGGATGGAAAGAAGTGCTGGCAGGTGAGCGGGCATTTAATGAAACGGGTTCCTGGTTGCCGGAAGAAACGATGGAAGCATTCCGCACTTATAAAATAGGTATTAAGGGGCCGTTGACTACACCGGTCGGCGGCGGTATCCGTTCGCTGAACGTGGCGTTGCGCCAGACACTCGATTTGTATGTGTGCCTGCGTCCCGTGCGTTGGTATAAAGGCGTAGTTTCGCCGGTGAAAGAACCGCAGAAGGTAAACATGTGCGTATTCCGTGAGAATACGGAAGATATCTACGCCGGTATCGAATGGGAAGCCGGAACACCGGAAGCCGAAAAGTTCTATCGCTTCCTGCATGATGAGATGGGCGTGACCAAGGTGCGTTTTCCCGAAACTTCATCTTTTGGCGTGAAACCTGTGTCTAAAGAGGGAACGGAGCGGCTGGTGCGTGCGGCTTGCCGTTATGCGCTCGAAAACGGTCTGCCCTCTGTAACGCTGGTACACAAAGGCAATATCATGAAGTTTACCGAAGGCGGCTTCAAGAAATGGGGCTATGAGCTGGCGGAGCGTGAGTTTGGAAAAGATATAGCGGAGGGACGTCTTGTTGTCAAGGATTGCATTGCCGATGCCTTTTTGCAGAATACCTTGCTTGTTCCCGAAGAATACTCGGTCATTGCCACTCTGAATTTGAACGGTGATTATATTTCCGACCAGTTGGCTGCTATGGTGGGCGGCATCGGTATCGCTCCGGGAGCCAACATTAATTACAGGACGGGACATGCCATTTTTGAGGCCACTCATGGCACGGCTCCCAATATTGCCGGAAAAGACATTGTGAATCCGTGTTCCATGATTCTTTCGGCGGTGATGATGCTCGAACATCTGGGTTGGAAAGAGGCCGCCTTGCTGATAGAGGAAGCACTGGAGAACAGTTTCACAGAAGGTCGTGCTACAGTCGATTTGGCCCGCTTCATGCAGGGTGGTGTCCCGTTGTCTACATCGGCTTTTACACGGGAAATCGTGAACAGGATAGAAGCTTCCGCAAATAATTCCCCCATGAACCAGAAAAAATAAAAATATTATGAAGAAAGAATATTTGATTTACAAACTTTCCGAAGACCTGAAAGAAGCGACCCGGATTGAGAACGAACTGTTCAAGAAGTTTGATGTGAAGCGCGGATTGCGTAATGAAGACGGTACAGGTGTGCTGGTTGGGCTCACCAAGATTGGCAACGTAGTGGGGTACGAGCGCATTCCGGGCGGAGGTCTGAAGCCTATTCCGGGCAAATTGTTCTACCGTGGCTACGACCTTGAGGATTTGGCACATGCCATTCTCAAAGAGAAACGTTTCGGCTTTGAAGAAGTGGCGTATCTGCTGCTTTCAGGCCGTTTGCCCGACAGGGAAGAACTGGCTTCTTTCCGTGAGCTGATTAACGATAATATGCCGTTGGAACAGAAAACGAAGATGAACATCATCGAGCTTGAAGGGAATAATATAATGAATATCCTGGCGCGAAGCGTGCTCGAGATGTACCGCTTTGACCCGAATGCCGATGATACGTCGCGCGATAATCTGATGCGCCAGAGCATAGACCTTATTTCGAAGTTCCCCACCATCATAGCCTATGCTTTCAATATGCTTCGCCATGCCACTCACGGCCGTTCGTTGCATATCCGGCATCCGCAGGAGAATCTTTCTCTCGCGGAGAATTTCCTGTATATGCTGAAAAAGGATTATACGGAACTGGATGCCCGTACCCTTGACCTGTTGCTGGTGTTGCAGGCGGAGCACGGCGGCGGTAACAACTCTACGTTCACCGTACGCGTAACGTCCTCTACCGGAACTGATACCTATTCTGCCATCGCTGCGGGCATCGGTTCCCTGAAAGGCCCGCTTCACGGTGGCGCCAATATCCAGGTTACCGACATGTTCCACCATTTGCAGGAGAATATCCGGGATTGGACGAATGTAGACGAGATTGACACTTATTTCACCCGTATGCTGAACAAGGAGGTATATAACAAGACGGGATTGATATACGGTATCGGACATGCCGTCTATACCATTTCAGACCCTCGTGCCATACTTTTAAAGGAACTTGCCCGCGACCTTGCCCGCGAGAAAGGGAAAGAGCGTGAGTTTGCTTTCCTTGAATTGCTGGAAGAGCGAGCTATCGAAGTTTTCGGCCGTGTGAAGAACAACGGCAAGACGGTTTCGAGCAATGTGGATTTTTACTCCGGTTTCGTATATGAAATGATCGGGTTGCCGCAGGAAATATTTACTCCGCTGTTTGCCATGGCGCGTATCGTGGGCTGGTGTGCACATCGTAATGAAGAGTTGAACTTCGAAGGTAAGCGCATTATTCGTCCGGCATATAAGAATGTATTGGAAGAAGTAGCATACATTCCTATTAAGAAGCGGTAGATCCGTTTCAAAGCACAGACCTCGGATTGCCGGGTCGTATAAGGTATCGTTGTTGCGGTTGGAAAGCCGGACAGCGATACCTTATTCATTTTCCCGTGGCGGAACGGATAAATATCCACGCTCTTTGCATTATCCGTTTCTGTATGTTTTTGATAATTGCTGCGGGAAAACGATTTGATTGTTACAGGTTTTCCCTATATTTGTCACACTTAAACAAAAGAACATGAGCGAAGAAGGGTTTCATCTGTTTTTGGGAGTGATGTGCGTCATTGCGCTTTTTGTGTTCATCGCTCTTTATTTCGTCAAAGCCGGATATGGGATGTTCCGTACCGCATCGTGGGGATATTCCATTAGTAACAAGGCGGCGTGGGTATTGATGGAAGCGCCGGTCTTTATCGTTATGTTTTGGTTGTGGGGCAGGAGCGGGGCAGGCTTTGCCGTGCCGGTATATCTTTTCTTTCTGCTGTTCCAGCTACACTATTTCCAAAGGTCGTTTATTTTTCCTTTTCTGCTGAAAGGAAAAAGCCGGATGCCGGTAACTATTATGATGATGGGCATTGTATTTAATGTACTGAACGGAATGATGCAGGCTGGCGGTCTGTTTTACTTTGCTTCCGAAGGGATGTATTCCGGTGGTTGGACTTATTTGCTGAAGACTCATGCGTGGTCGGGGCTTCTGTTGTTTTTTGCCGGTATGCTTATCAATCTTCATTCCGACCATGTGATTCGCCATTTGCGTAAGCCGGGCGACACGAATCATTACCTTCCTGAGAAAGGTCTTTATCGCTATGTCACTTCTGCCAACTATTTCGGTGAATTGGTAGAATGGACCGGTTTTGCCATACTTACTGCTTCGCCTGCCGCATGGGTGTTTGTGTGGTGGACTTTTGCCAATCTCGTTCCCCGTGCCAATGCCATTTACGGCCGTTACCGGAAAGAATTCGGTGATGAGGCGGTAGGAAAACGCAAGCGTATCATACCTTATATCTATTGAAAGGACAAACCATAAATCATAAATCAGGAAACTATCACATGGAATCAAAATTATTCACTCCGGTTACTTTCGGACCGCTGACATTGCGCAACCGTACCATCCGTTCGGCTGCTTTTGAAAGTATGTGTCCCGGAAATGCCCCTTCGGACATGTTGCTCGATTATCACCGTTCGGTTGCGGCAGGAGGCATCAGTATGACTACTGTGGCTTATGCGGCTGTTACTCAGAGCGGGCTTTCTTTTGACCGCCAGTTGTGGATGCGCCCTGAAATAATTCCGGGGCTTCGCAAGCTGACCGATGCGATACATGCGGAAGGTGCTGCTGCCGGAATCCAGTTGGGGCATTGCGGAAACATGTCCCATAAGAGTATTTGCGGGTGTACCCCGGTCGGTGCCAGCAGCGGCTTCAACCTGTATTCACCTACTTTTGTGCGTGGTTTGCGTGCCGGTGAACTGCCGGAGATGGCACGTGCTTACGGAAAGGCGGTGAATCTGGCCCGTGAGGCGGGATTTGATGCAGTGGAAATTCATGCCGGACATGGCTACCTTATCAGCCAGTTCCTTTCGCCTTCGACCAATCATCGCAAAGATGAATTTGGCGGTTCTCTGGAAAACCGCATGCGCTTTATGGATATGGTGATGGATGAAGTGATGAAGGCTGCCGGCAGCGATATGGCAGTGCTTGTGAAGATGAACATGCGTGACGGTTTCCGGGGAGGCATGGAGATAGATGAGACGATGCAAGTGGCCAAGCGTCTTGAATGCTCGGGTGCACATGGATTGGTATTGAGCGGCGGTTTTGTAAGTAAAGCGCCTATGTATGTGATGCGTGGGGAAATGCCGATTCGCAGCATGACACATTATATGACATGCTGGTGGCTGAAGTATGGAGTACGCATGGCGGGCAGGTGGATGATACCGTCTGTGCCATTCAAAGAGGCCTATTTCCTGGAAGACGCCCTGAAGTTCCGTGCAGAGCTGAAGATGCCGTTGATATATGTAGGCGGACTGGTGTCGCGTGCCAAGATAGATGAGGTGCTGGACAATGGTTTTGAGGCTGTACAGATGGCACGCGCCCTGCTCAACGAACCGGGCTTTGTGAACCGTATGCGCAAGGAGGAGAATGCCCGTTGCAGCTGTAGGCATAGTAATTACTGCATAGCCCGGATGTATTCCATAGAAATGGCTTGCCATCAGCATTTGCAGGAAGAACTGCCTGCCTGCTTGAAAAAGGAGATAGAGAAAATAGAAGCGAAGGGGTGATTGAATCTTTCTTATTATTGGCAATTTATACTTGGTAAACATGAAACTTGCTATCATAACCGGTGCAGACGGTGGTATGGGAACGGAAATAACCCGTGCTGTGGCTACAGCCGGATATAAAATAATCATGGCCTGTTACCGTCCGGAAAAAGCGGAAAGGGTAAAGGATATGCTGGTGCATGACACCGGTAACCCATATATTGAGGTATTGGGCATTGACTTAGCTTCGCTTGCATCTGTGGCGGCTTTTGCCGAAAGAATGTTGAAAAGGGGGGATACCGTCAGTCTGCTGATGAATAATGCCGGAACAATGGAAACAGGGCGTCACATCACTGAGGATGGTTTGGAACGTACGGTGAGTGTTAATTATGTTGCTCCTTATTTGTTGACACGCAAACTTATTCCTCTGATGGAAAAGGGGAGCCGTATTGTCAATATGGTGTCTTGTACTTATGCCATAGGGCGTCTCGACTTTCCGGATTTCTTCCATCTTGGAAAGAGAGGAGGTTTCTGGCGCATTCCTGTTTATAGCAATACGAAACTGGCTCTGACCTTGTTTACCGTTAATCTGGCGAATCGGGTCAAGGAAAAAGGGATTGTGGTGAATGCGGCCGATCCGGGTATCGTATCTACCGATATAATAACGATGCACATGTGGTTCGACCCGCTGACAGATATCTTATTCCGGCCTTTTATCCGTACTCCCCGGCAAGGAGCTGCAACAGCCGTTCATCTGCTGCTGGATGAGGATGCCGGAAAACGTACGGGAACTTTAAATGCGAGTTGCCGTCCCAAGCATCTTTCCGGGAAGTATACCCGCCATGTGCAGATGCAGGAGTTGTGGAACAGGACGGAGAAGATTGTGGAGAAGTGGTTATAAATCCAAAAAACGGATAGAACACTTGTTGAGGAAAATTTAAAGAACCTCTTGCATTATGATAATTTTTCAGGCACGGAGTGCATGGATTTCACGGTTCCGGTTTGCAAGAACCATGAAATCTGTGCACTCCGTGCCTGAAAGAAAATGTTAAAATCACTTCGGCCCTCTTGGGTTTATCCTATCGGGACTTTATTAAATGGAAAGTTCCCTCAGTACATTAACCAGGTCTTTCTTGATCGGCTTGTCGTTTTTGATGGCTTTCGTGAAAGGTACATAAACCACTTCATCGTGTTCTATGCCTATCATCACATTACGTTGTCCTTCCATGATGGCGTCGATTGCGGCAGCACCCAATCGGCTGGCAAGGATACGGTCGTGTGCCGTAGGACTGCCGCCACGCTGCAAGTGTCCGAGGATTGTGACGCGTACGTCGTATTGGGGATATTCGTTTTTCACACGTTCCGCATAGTGCATTGCACCACCGGTCAGTTCACTTTCGGCAACGAGCACGATGCTGCTGTTCTTAGACTTCCGGAAACCGTTCTTGATGAACTCTTCCAATTGGTCCACTTCCGTGCTGAATTCCGGTATGATGGCAGCCTCGGCTCCGGATGCGATAGCGCCGTTCAAGGCAAGGAAACCGGCATCGCGTCCCATAACCTCGACGAAGAAAAGACGTTCGTGAGAAGTTGCGGTGTCGCGGATTTTGTCTACGGCATCCAAAATCGTATTCAGGGCGGTGTCGTAACCGATTGTGGTATCCGTTCCGTACAGGTCGTTGTCGATGGTTCCCGGCAGACCGATACAGGGCACATCAAATTCTTGCGCAAAGATGCGTGCACCGGACAGAGAGCCGTCGCCACCGATAACCACCAGGGCATCGATACCCTCTTTCTTCATGTTATCGTATGCTATCTGCCGTCCTTCGGGCGTGGTAAACTCTTTACAGCGCGCTGTTTTCAGGATAGTACCGCCCAATTGGATGATGTTACTTACATTCTGGCTCTTGAATTCTTTGATTTCACCGGTTACCAAGCCTTTGTAACCTCTATATATGCCTTTAACCTGAAGTCCGTTGTAGATAGCCGCACGTGTTACCGCACGGATAGCCGCATTCATTCCCGGAGCGTCGCCGCCCGATGTTAAAATACCGATACACTTAATTGTTCCCATAACAATCTCTTTATTTAGTGTTAATAATTACCTTAAAAAATCTGCTCGCAAAGATAACAAAAGCTTTTTAAATTCGTGATTTTATTGCCTTGGATATTTCTTCCATCAGCCATTTGGGAGTGGAAGTGGCTCCACAAATACCAATGGACTCTGTGCCAATGAGTAACCGGTTGTCTATCTCTTCCGCACTGTCGATAAGGTGCGAGTTGGGATTTACCTTCTTGCATTCGTTGAACAGGATTTTTCCATTGGAACTTTTCTTGCCGCTGACGAAGAATACCAAATCGTGCGAAGCTGCGAATTTCCGGATGTTGGGAATGCGGTTGGCTACTTGCCGGCATATGGTGTCGTAATATTCGAAAGTGACATCGGAGGATATATGTTCTTTTATGTATTCCACGATTTTTTGAAATTCATCCAGCGACTTGGTGGTTTGCGAGTAGAGGCGTATGCTCTTGCTGAAATCCAGTGACTTGGCTTCTTCCAGCTTTTCTATAACAATTGCTTTTCCTGTGGTTTGCCCCACCAGTCCCAGGACTTCTGCATGTCCGTTCTTTCCGTATATGACGATTTGTTTGTCCTCATTGTCTTCCTGGATATACTCCTGCTTGATTTTCTTTTGTAAGCGGAGAACCACCGGACAAGTGGCGTCGATTATTTCAATATTGTTGCGCCTGGCGGTTATATAGGTTTCGGGCGGTTCGCCGTGTGCCCGCAATAAAACTTTGGCATTATGCAGGCGGTTGAACTCCCCGTGGTTGATGGTGATAAGCCCCACTGCTTTCAAGCGCTCCACTTCACGGCTGTTGTGCACAATGTCTCCCAAACAGTATAATGTTCCGCTTTTGGATAACTCTTCTTCTGCTTTATTGATTGCGGTAACTACCCCGAAGCAGAAGCCGGAACCTTCGTCTATTTCCACTTTTGCCATATTGCAGCTTTTTGCGTTATGATTTGCACACTTTTTCGAACTGTTCTGCCAGCCATTCCTTTTGTTGGGAAATGGTCATGTGGCTGTTGTCGAGCAGCAGTGCGTCGTCGGCTTTGCGGAGCGGACTCACTTCCCTGTTCTGGTCTATATAATCCCTCTGCTTCACATTCTCCAGGATTTCGTCGAAACCGGCTTCCTCTCCTTTGGCTTTCAGTTCATCGTATCTGCGCTGTGCACGGATTTCGGGAGAGGCAGTTACGAATATCTTAAGTTCGGCATCCGGAAATACGGTAGTGCCGATGTCGCGACCGTCCATGACAATGCCTTTGGCTTTGCCCATTTCCTGTTGTTGGGCTACCATTGCTTCGCGCACAAAGTCGAGGGCGGCAATGGGACTGACGCGGGAGGATACTTCCATTGTGCGGATTTTCTTTTCCACATTGATGCCGTTCAGGTAGGTGTCGGGACGTCCCGTTTCCGGGTTCAGCTGAAAGGATATGCGGATGCTGTTGATCTGCTTTTTCAGTTTTTCCGTATCGATGCCCTCGGCTGTGAAGATACCTGTCTCTTATACACATCTGACGCTGCCGACGA
>ENA-OYXH01000733-OYXH01000733.1-human-gut-metagenome-genome-assembly--contig:-NODE-733-length-11000-cov-5.237460_pt1 | contig 11000 bp, 8 predicted proteins | sample MGYA00244844_ERZ653420 | MGnify/ENA primary metagenome ERZ653420 (study PRJEB26926, sample SAMN06164998) | human gut metagenome | biome: ENVO:00009003; feature: ENVO:2100002; material: ENVO:00002003... | reverse complement strand
ACTTATGCGATCGTCGGCAGCGTCAGATGTGTATAAGAGACAGTCTTGGATTCGACCCTTATAAAGTATTAACATTTAAGGATAAGGATGTTCGCAAAGTAGTTGCCTTAGAAAAAGCAAAGGCACAAACCGAAGAGGAAGCAATTTCCGACCCTGTTAAAAGCAAAATATATTATAAATATATGGATTCAAGCAAGGTTGGAATGGTCGGTCATTTTGATGAAAAAGGCGACTATATAAAAGGTATTGAGGATTATATACCAAGTGTTCAATATAAGACCGAAGAACATACCAAAACAGTTGTAAAAGATATATTGGAAAATTGGACTACACTCAGTCACAATAGCAAGTTTCACGCTATTTTTGCTACAAGTAGCATTCCGGAAGCAATTGACTATTATAGATTGTTCAAAGAAATGAAGCCGGAACTGAAAGTTACAGCCTTATTTGACCCAAGCATTGATAACAATGGAGGAGTTCAATTTAAGGAAGATGGACTTGTGGAAATAATAAGCGACTACAATGAAAAGTACAGCCAAGATTTTACTATTCCTACATTTGCTAAAATGAAAAAGGATATAGCAGCTCGTCTTGCACATAAAAGACCGTATGAAAGAATTGTAAACGAGCCTGCAAAACAAATTGATTTACTTATTGTTGTTGACCAAATGCTTACGGGATTTGATTCTAAGTGGATTAACACCTTGTATATGGATAAAGTCCTCCAATATGAAAATATCATTCAAGCATTTTCTCGTACAAATCGTTTGTTCGGACCGGATAAACCATTCGGTACTATTCGTTATTATCGAAAGCCTCACACTATGGAGCGAAACATCAACGCTGCTGTAAAACTATATTCAGGCGACAAACCTCTTGGCTTATTTGTTCAGCATCTTGTTGAAAACTTAAAGCGGATGAACGAACTCTATGACGGTATTTTCGATTTATTCCACAACGCAGGAATTGAAAACTTTGAAAAACTGCCAACCGATACTACGATTTGTAGAAAATTTGCAAAAGATTTTAATGAGTTCAATGAATATTTAGAAGCTGCAAAAATACAAGGTTTCAAATGGGACATTACTTCTTATGTTGACGAAACAACTGGAGAAGTCGTTGATGTAACCATAGATGAAAACACATATTTGATATTGGCTCTTAGATATAAGGAATTGTCCGGCGGTACTGGAGGTACAGACGGTGGTGGTGATGATGTTCCGTATGACCTTGTGGGCTACATTACCGAAATTGATACAGGCTTAATCGACTCGGATTATATGAACTCTCGTTTTGACAAATACATTAAATTGCTAAATGCCGAAGGAACAACACAAGAAGCGATAGAGCAAGCGGAAACAGAGCTTCATAAAACATTTGCTACACTTTCTCAAGATGAGCAGAAATATGCTAATATTTTCCTGCACGATATTCAAAGAGGTGATGTTATTGTCGAGGAAGGTAAATCATTGAGAGATTATATCAATGAATACCTGTACAAAGCAAGGAATGACCAAATTCACAGAATTGCTATTGCGTTAGGCATAAATGAAGATTTGCTCAGAAATATTATGAGCTTGAAGCTTAACGAAAACAATCTCAATGAATTTGGCAGATATGATGAGTTGAAAAAGACTGTCGATAAAGCAGTAGCAAAGAATTATTTTGAAAAAATAGAGGGAACTAAAATAATACCACCCAAAGTCAATGTAAAAGTTGACAAGTTACTTCGTGATTTTATTATCAACGGCGGTTATGAAATTCCAATGCCGACAGATGATGAATAATCAAGTGCTTATTTGAGTCAAGGGGTTATCCCCTTGGCTCTTTTTTTCGTTATTCTTGGGAACAGCGTAAGCTGGGGGAGTTAGGAACAATTACGACTGGTAGCACCCCATCAACATCTATTCCTGACTACTACTCAGATGATGGAATCGTATGGGTTACTCCAACTGATATATGCGAAAACATCACATTTGAAAGTGCAAGGAAATTGAGTGACTTAGGGCAACAAGTCGGTCGTGTTGTTCCGAAAAACACCATACTTGTAACCTGCATTGCGAGTATCGGAAAGAACACAATGCTTGGAAATACGGGCAGTTTCAATCAACAGATTAACGGATTAACCCCGAATGAGAACGAGTGTGACCCTTATTTTCTTTTAACAGAAAGTGCGTTGTGGTCTGCAAAAATGAAAAGCTCCGCAGCTGCCGGAACAATGCAAATCGTGAATCGAACAGAGTTTTCTGAATTAAAGACTTGGCTTCCAAGTCTGATTGAACAGCAAGCCATTAGTGACTTCTTTCGCCAACTCGACAACCTTATCACCCTTCATCAGCGTGAGCCAACTTAATTACAGGAGGATTTTATGCTGAATAACATAAATAAAACAGACTTATTTTATGACTACTACGCTCAGTGGATAACGGTGTATAAGGAAGGGGCGATAAGAAAGGTTACTATGGATAAATATCTGCTTACGCTTTCGTGGATAAAACGATTAGCGCCGGAATTGAAAGTATGCGAGCTTTCAAGAATTACATATCAAAAATTGCTTAACGATTATGCTAAACTGCACGAAAGACAGACAACAATGGATTTTCATCATCAACTTAAAGGGGCAGTGCTTGATGCTGTTGACGAAGGACTTATTGAACGAGACCCGACGAGAAAAGCCATTATTAAAGGCAAAAAACCAAGGCAAAAGAAAATTAAATATCTCAATCAATTTGAGCTGCACAAATTATTGTCAGTACTGGAGCTTAACCAAGAACTTAATTGGGATTGGTTTATTCTATTAGTTGCGAAAACAGGAATGAGATTTTCTGAAGCTTTAGCAATAACGCCAAATGATTTCGATTTTTCGAAGCAGTCGTTATCAATTAACAAAACTTGGGATTATAAGGGCAACGGAGGCTTTATGCCAACTAAAAACCAATCTTCTGTTAGAAGAATACAGATAGATTGGCAACTGATAATTCAGTTTTCGACATTAGTTAAAGACCTACCGCAAGATGAACCGATTTTTATTTCGGGAAAAGTATATAATTCTACCGTGAATGATATTCTTACGAGACATTGTAAGAAAGCCGGAATTCCAATAATATCAATTCACGGTTTGAGGCATACACACGCTTCACTGCTTTTGTTTGCTGGAGTATCAATAGCAAGTGTTGCACAAAGATTAGGACATTCAAGTATGACAACAACGCAAAAAACTTATCTTCATATTATTCAAGAACTTGAAAACAAGGATGTAGATTTGGTGATGCGTTCGTTATCAAGTTTGAATTGACGACAACCGCTTACGCTGATGAAGGGTGATAAGGTTGTCGAGTTGGCGAAAGAAGTCGGCTATACAGTCTTGTTCCTCAGTACCGGGCAATAAGACTGACACGGAAGTGTATTCATCAAACGAGATGTTTAACAAGCCGTCCATTCTTGCACCGGATGATACAATCTTGCGAAGTTGGTTTTCAATCTCAGCACCATTTAACTCTATTGACATAAACTCTGCATTTTGATTTTCAGCAGAAAAGCAGTGATAAACAAAGGGAATACGGGCGTTTTCTGCTGTTGTCAATGCAAAACAAGAACCGTATGGACGCAACTTGGAAGCCCCGTGATTGTAAGCAAGCTCACCTTTTTTGAGAAGAATATACTTCTTCAAACTTTCTCCGGCGTTATTAAAAGCATATCTTTCAGATTGCTCAATGAAGCCATTGTTTGCCGTAATCATCATTATGGGTGCTTCCGATTCGGGATCATTACGAGTTATTTCTTTGACTACATCACCCAACTTACGCTGTTCCCAAGTGTCTGTAAAGCCCTTAAATCTAATTGCCGGAGTGTCTGATTTTTTCGTCATTTTGCACTACCTCCAAGCAATTTTTTCAGTTCTGCCAATCCAAGCATATCAAATTCACTACCGTCAAGGTCGTCTATCATAGCAGAAAGAGATTTTTCCGTTTCTTCGATTTGACTTTCCACCTCTGCAAATGTAGTTTCGTATTTTTTTGCAAGTGCTTCAAGTTTTGAGACCAATTCAGATACAATACTATCGGGTAGCTGCATAAGGTTTTCAATAAGCGGTCTAATCCACTTTTCTTTAAGAAGTTCAATAACCTGCTCGTCAGACAAACCCTCAATAGTATCTTTGGTTTTTTTCTCAAGTAATGCACTTTCAGTCTTAATTGCTGATTTCAAAGCCTTTTCTTCTGTATTAAGTGCCGCAACAGACTTAAGTTTTTCCTTTGTTTCTGCTTCAATACTATCCGACTTCAATGCTTTATTGATTTCAGCAAATACAAAGCTATCCTCTTTTACAAAGTCGCACTCTTTTTCTTCTTCCGAAAGCGTATCAAGTATTTCTTCGTACTCAGAAGTAATTTCAGAAAGTCTGTTTTCTTTTTCTTTTATTGCTTTGCTGTCCTCGGCAAGAATTGTACTCTGTATAAGTTCAAAAGGAATAATATGTCCCTTCCAACCCTCTTGTACTTCTTGCTCAACATTGCCTTTTTTCTTGACTACCATATTGGCGTCAACAACTTTTGTTGCCTCAAAACCCTCGGTTTGGATAATTTCCAAATCAACGGCAATTTTAGTCCAATCATCGTCAAGAAGTTGATACGCTTCATACTTATCAACTAACGGAATATCGGTCATTCTTGCAAAAATGTTGTCTGCCAAAATTTCCTCTGTTTTGGATATGCTAAGGCTATCCATTTTTGCAATTAACTCGTCATACAAATACTCATCAAAATTGCCGAAAACAGTCTGAAATTCACTTTCAAAATTCTTAACATCAGCGTGTTCTTTAATTGCCTTTTTAATATCATCAACAATGAGCTTGCAATACTCTGAAGATGTATTTTCAAACAAGGCAGAACGAAGTGCGGGGAACGCTCTCCAATATTCTTTAAGTTCATCTATCTCGGAAATCGGAAAACCACCAAACATAGAAGCGTAAATATCCCAAGACTCGGCAGCCTCTGAGGAGTCAACATATCTCGGAATATTTAAGTTATAGTCATTCGCTCTGATTTCATCACGGCTGACAACTTTAGAATACTTTTCAACGCTCTCTCTGCGTGTTACAACATCAACTATTCTCTTAATATCCGAAGCCCGAAGTTTATTATTTTTACCTTCTTTAACAAATCCTTTTGAGGCATCAACAATTAAAACATCGGTATTGCTTCTCTTTTGTTTCAAGACCATAATTATAGTCGGAATACCTGTGCCATAAAAGATATTTGCAGGCAAGCCGATAATGGTGTCAATTTTATTTTTTTCAATTAAATTTTTACGGATTTCACCTTCTTCACCGCCACGGAATAAAACACCGTGAGGAAGAACAATAGTCATAATTCCGTCAGGCTTAATGTGGTAAAGGTCGTGCAACAAAAAGGCATAGTCTGCCTTACCCTTTGGCGCAAGTCCATAACCTGCGTAACGAGGGTCAGTCTCTTTATCGGTAGGGTTCCAAGCCTGAGAATACGGAGGATTGGAAACAACAGCATCAACATAAAGCGGGTTATATGTTCCTGTCGGGTCGTTTTCGTCGAAATACGGCCAGTCATCCTCCAAAGTATCGCCGTTGCGAGTTACAATATTATCGGCTTCAATACCACGCATAACCAAATTCATACGGGTAAGGTTATATGTATTTTGTTTTAATTCTTGAGCGTAATATTTTACTTTATTGTCGCCCTCAATATATTTAGAGGCACTCTTACCAATGTTAATAAGAAGTGAGCCTGAACCGCTTGTAGGGTCAAATATTTCGATTTTTTCTCTGTCCTTCAAATGATTAGCAACAATCTCGGACATAAGTAAAGATACTTCGTGAGGAGTATAGAATTCACCGGCTTTTTTACCTGCGTTTGCAGCAAATTTCTCAATTAAGTATTCATAAATAAAGCCAAGAACGTCATAGCCTTGCTTACCGTCCATAGGAATATCTTTGATAAGCTGAATAAGGTCGCTGATAGATTTAGACTGTGAAGATGCACTATCTCCCAATTTTGACAAGCCTGTTTGAAGTGTATCAAAAACGCCCTCAAAAACTTTTTTATGTGTAGGATTGATTAAACGGCTAAAAGCAGAAAGAGCGTCACGAACATCTTGAACGCTAAAATCGCTTCCCTTTGCAAGCCAAGTTGAAAACAAGTTATCATAGGAAATAAAATAGCCTAAATTTTTTTGAATGCTCTCAACAGTTTCTGTATCTTCTTCGGTCAATTCCGGGAGATACTCGTCTGTCCAGTCATTTGCTTTAAGATATTTAACTTCTTTTTCAGAAAGAAATTTATAGAAAATAAATCCCAAAATATAGTCTTTATATTCATTCGCTTCGATTTTTGAACGCATTTTATTTGCAGACTCCCAAATCTTAGCGGCTAATTGTTGTTTGTTCATTAGAAACCTCCGTATAAAGCTAATTATTCTAATTTTATCAAATACCGTGTACTATAAGACGGACTTAGTTTTGTTCTTCCGGAATAAAATCCATAATATCTTCTACTTTACAATCAAGTGCCTTACATATTCTACCGAGTACCTCGGTATTAACATTTTCATCTCTGCTCATTTTGCTCATTGTGTAATGACTTAAACCCGCTAAGTTTTCTAAGTCTTTTTTCTTCATATTTCTATCAAGAAGAATATGCCACAATTTTTTATAACTAACAGCCATCTATTGCACCCTTTCTCTGTTAAAGTGTAAGTGTAAATATTATACCATAGAAATCTGATAAATTCAATAAATATGCAATTTTTCAGCCGAAAGTACATTTTTTCGTACTTGTATAAATTGCTATGTAAAAAACAAATAGCAGCAAGTTACAGTCTTTCTTGGGAACAGCGTAAGTTGGGAGAACTGGCTGATATAGTTGGCGGCGGAACGCCAAGCACAGGCGTTTCAGACTTTTGGGATGGTGATATTGATTGGTATGTTCCTGCTGAAATCGCAGAGCAAATATATCTCACTTCAAGCCAGCGAAAGATAACAGAGGAAGGATATAATCACAGTTCAGCAAAAATGCTACCCGTTGGGACTGTACTGTTTACCTCCCGTGCTGGAATAGGAAAAACCGCTATTTTGACCCGAAAAGGCTGTACTAATCAAGGCTTTCAATCCATAGTTCCGCACAAAGGCGAGTTAGACTCATACTTTATTTTCTCACGAACAGAGGAATTAAAACAGTACGGAGAAACAGTCGGAGCTGGCTCAACTTTCGTTGAGGTATCAGGAAAACAAATGGCGAATATGGAGCTGATGATGCCGAAAACAATGGCAGAGCAAAAGATTATTGGTCAATATTTCGCCAACCTCGACCACCTTATCACCCTTCATCAGCGTAAGTATGACAAATTGACCAATGTCAAAAAATCTATGCTTGAAAAAATGTTTCCCAAAAACGGTTCAAATGTACCCGAAATTCGTTTTAAGGGATTTACTGAAGCTTGGGAACAGCGTAAGCTCGGTGATATTGGTAAAGCTCGCTCTGGAGTAGGATTTCCCGACGCCGAACAAGGAGGGGTAACCGGTATACCGTTCTTCAAAGTTTCCGATATGAACTTAGGCGGCAATGAGAATGAAATGACTGTTGCTAATAACTATGTTACAGCAGAGCAGATTGCTGTTCACAGGTGGTCGCCTATTACAGAATTGCCAGCTATTTTCTTTGCAAAGGTTGGAGCTGCTGTGATGCTAAATCGCAAGCGTTTATGCCGTTTTCCGTTCCTTTTGGACAACAACACAATGGCGTATTCTCTCAGCTCAACGAAGTGGGACGCAGACTTTGCAAAGGCTCTCTTTGGAACAGTTGATTTGACTTCCTTGGTTCAAGTTGGAGCGTTACCGTCCTACAATGCCGGAGATGTTGAATCAATGAAAATATATCTACCGAGCCTTTTAGAGCAAGAGCAAATTGGCGGTTTTTTCAAACAGCTCGACGACCTTATCACCCTTCATCAGTGTGAGTTCCAAATGGTTAGTAAACGAAGAAAAGCCCGCCTACGAAGGCGAGCTTTTGAGTTTACGGTAATATTTGCTTTGATTGTTTTATGAGCGTATCTAACACCTCATAAATTCTATCTCTATCTTCAGGAGTGAGTTTTTCAAGTTTCTCATTCAACATTGAGTTTTTAACAGTGTATCCGGTATCCAAAACTTCACTCAAAACCATATCAGCAGATACGCCCAATGCATTGAGTATCTTTATAAATGTTTCAAGTGACGGGATTTTCTCGCCTCTTTCTACCATACCAATATAGTTAGTAGTCAATCCTGCTTTCTCCGCTAAATCTTCTTGGCGTAATTTTTTCATCAGTCGATATTTTCTGACGTTCTTGCCGATTGTAGCGAGTTTCATCTCATCACCCCCCTTGGTATGCTTCTATCACTAATAGTATAGATTGGGTTAGCCAAAACATACACACACCATTTGGAAGTAATAATAACCAATAGTGATGATTTTTTGACTTTTTTATGCTATACTGTATTAAACACGGGGGATGGTATAGTATGAGTAAAGAAAATACGGCTGTATTTATAGGGCATAATGAATGCTACGGAGTAACAAGTGAACAGATTAAAGGAGCCATTGTTTCACTTATAGATAAAGGCGTTACTGATTTTTTAAGTGGAGGACAAGGCGGGTTTGACCGTTTATGTGGTCGTTGTGTTTATGAAGTCAAAAAGCAATATCCTAACATAAATAACTATCTCGTTATCCCTTACCTGTCTTTCAATGTATATAATCAAGAGTTGTTCGATTCGATAATATATCCCGATGATTTTGAAAAATATCACTTCAAAGCCGCCATTCCTGCAAGGAATAAGTTTATGGTGGATAACGCAAGCTACGCTATATGCTTTGTTAATCACGGATGGGGCGGAGCTGCAAAGACTTATGAAAGAGCAAAGAAGAAAGGCTTGAACATCATCAATTTCGGAAATTATGATTTTGAAAGTTAATATGTACTCGATGGCTACTCAAATGAGCAGCCATCTTTTTTAATACGCCGGGATACCGTATCCGTAGATACTGCTGCTACCGACTGCGTATTGTCTTTGTCTGCAAGCATCACCGGAATTACCCTCAACGGTATAAACAATTCCGTTCTCGCATTTTTGCACAATGCCTGTGTGGTCGGTTTCTCCATCGCCCTCCCAGTCAAAGAAAATGATTGTTCCGGGTGCAGGCTCGTAATTACGGTCTGCCCATTGTCCTCGGTCTTTGAACCATTGAGCGCCATTCACACAACCGGCATATTTCGGAATAATACCGGCGTCAATATATCCGCACTCATTAGCACACCAAGAAACAAAGCAAGCACACCATTCCACACGGGAGTCAAATCCGTACCAAGACCAGTAAGGCTGACCTCCGACATTTCCGACCTGCGACAAGGCAACAGATACGATTTGGTCATCACTGTAACCGATACCGTAAAGGACTTGCGACCATAGCTGATTGTTTTCATCTTTCAAAAGCTCGGCAAGATAATCTTTTTGCTCCTCATTAAAACCATAGGCAGTCGCCATCTCATCTACGGTTTTATGGGATACAGTAATATATAGGAATGTCTCGGTTACGGTGGTTTCCGTCTCTACGATATTTCCGTGTCCGTCGTCGCTTTCTTCGATTTCGGTATGAGACTTTGTTTCGGTTCGGGAAGAAATACTGTTCATCTCCCAAAAAATATCCGACAACAGTTGCTTCTTAGTATCGTCAACCGTGGCAACCTCCATCGGATTATCGGCATTTGTATTCACTTTAACGGAATAGACCGCAAGAACATCTTTCCATACAGCTCTGCTACCGCTCATTTCAAGAACATCATAACTTACGGAGTTCTTTTCTTGTTCTAATCGGTCATCGTATTCTTGATTGATTTCTTGCACAACAGTCTGCATTGACATTCCTGTACCGGAATCTTCCCCTGAAAAGAAAATGCCATAAACTGAACCGGCAATTAACCCTACAAGACATAATACTATAATCACAACAACGGCGACCCAACCTCCGGCTGCTATTGCAGCGACAAGACTTTTCACTGCTGCTATAATCGCCTTTACTGCGGCAACGGTAGCTTTGGCTGCTGCTTTTACAGCAGTTGCCGTTGCTTTGGCGGTTGCCTTAGCCGCCTGTGCCGCTTTCTGCGAAGTCTTAACCGTGGCTTGTGCTGTTTTCTGTGCGGCTTTCGCTGTCTGTTGGCTTGTTTTTATCGCCGCTTTTGCAGTCTGCTCGGCGGTCTTAACGGATTTCTGCGTTGTTTTTGCAGCTTCTTTCCCGGCAAATTTAATTGTTTTCTTGCCCGAATAAGTTGCCGATTGCTTAATTGTCTTTTCAGCCGTATCAACAGTCTTAATCGCAGAATTGGTATTCTGTGCGGTCTGCTTTCTCAATGACTGCTCGGCTCGCTGCTGCTTAAAACGCTGAAAGCCGTCTTTTGCAGATTGAATATTCCGTTTGGTTTCTCTGACACCTTTTCGACCGGCTTTATCAAATGCGTAAACAGCATCGTGGGAGATTTCATCAACACCGGATTGCACTTTGTCGGCGGCATATTCTTCTGCCGTGTTTTCATTGGCATTGACAGAGCGTTCCGCTTTCTCTTTTGTGGCGATATATGCCTCTTTCATTTTCTGACCGGCAACGGTTGCTTTATCCAAGGTCTTTATCGTGCCTTTGACGGTATCTCTTGTCTTTATATCAGCCACGCTGAACCTCCTTTCTAAGCCGGTTGAATAACTCTTTTGAATTTTGTCGAGCTGTCGGCAATAAACTCGTTAATCAATCGGCTTTCTGCTTTTGTTTCGGGATAAGCGGTTATAGAGATTGTCTTTGCGTTCCAGTCAAGGGTGTAGCTGTCGCTTGCAACATTCGTAATGTGGTGCTGTGCAAGAAAATCTCGCAAACGCTTCATTTCTTCAAGGTCATCGGACATAATCACATTCACATAGGTTCTGTCCTTTGACATTTTCTCGT
>ENA-OYXH01000729-OYXH01000729.1-human-gut-metagenome-genome-assembly--contig:-NODE-729-length-11046-cov-3.290419_pt1 | contig 11046 bp, 7 predicted proteins | sample MGYA00244844_ERZ653420 | MGnify/ENA primary metagenome ERZ653420 (study PRJEB26926, sample SAMN06164998) | human gut metagenome | biome: ENVO:00009003; feature: ENVO:2100002; material: ENVO:00002003... | reverse complement strand
GGTCTCGTGGGCTCGGAGATGTGTATAAGAGACAGGGACAGCAATATCCAGCCATATCTGAGACAGTTCTTTGATGCTGCAGCAGTGAATTATAAGGATTCATCTGAAAAAAACAGTGCGAAAACAACAGGCAGATCAACGTCCGCAACGGGACGATCACGTACCTGCAGAAAGCCGTCTGCTTCAAAGTAGTATGCATTTGTGACAGATAAAAGAAAACATGTCATCATAGCGAGAGAAAAGAGGAAAATATTATGTTAAAAGATTTTACAATTGCAAACCTTCTGGATCTGAACGAAACAATCGCAAAGGATTTATTTGAAGGAAAAACATATCCATGGGAAGTATTACCGGAGATCGGAGATTTCATTCTGAAACTGGGACAGACCTTAAGTGAAGAAGAATACGACCACCCGTCAGAAGATGTATGGATTGCTAAGAGTGCCAAAGTGGCACCTACAGCCTGCATCAACGGTCCGGTCATCATAGGTAAAGAAGCAGAAGTACGCCACTGTGCATTTATACGCGGAAAAGCAATTATAGGTGAGGGTGCAGTAGTAGGTAATTCTACGGAATTAAAGAATGCGGTACTTTTCAACAAGGTACAGGTTCCGCACTACAATTATGTAGGCGATGCAGTTCTCGGCTACAAATCCCATATGGGTGCAGGTTCCATCTGTTCCAATGTAAAATCTGACAAGAAACTGGTAGTTGTAAAAGACGGTGACGAGAAGATTGAAACAGGTCTGAAGAAATTCGGCGCAATGCTTGGAGATAACGTAGAAGTGGGATGCGGTTCCGTATTAAATCCCGGAACTGTGATCGGACGCTGCTGCAACATTTATCCACTTTCCTCAGTAAGAGGCTGCGTACCTGCAAATCACATTTATAAGTCAAAAACAGAAATTGCAGAAAAGAGAAGTTGAAAATATAGAAGAGGCAGGTTGTATGAAGGATATTATTTCAATCATACAGCCTGCCCTTTTATATTTTTATGTCTGTCTGAGATAGAAGATATTTGTTGTACCTGATATTACATATGAAATAAAAGTTTTCTCAGGATTACCAGAATGGTAATGTGCACCGGATAAAACCAGTAAAAAACATATTTCAGAAATCTTCCTTTTACAAATCCACGTTCACCATTGTACATATTAATGGAAAGAAAAGCAAAGCAGGCTTTCCATTCATAGTAAAGCCAGCAGCTTCCGATGATCGCCTGGGCGGTTTTATCGTTGCGGAACCAGTACATGATCAGCAGGAATACAAATCCCCGCCATCCGTAATCTGCCTTCAGAAACACAGAGACAGTCAGCAGTGCCAGCACGCAGACAAGCTGCATTTTCTGATTATCCCAGAAGTATTCCAGGGCACAGAATGCCAGGTATCCCAGAAACAGGGTGAAAAATACATTCTGTTTTTCATATCTCCAGGTGTTGGTAAACATGAAGTTCCATGGAATCTCAGAGATACATGCAAATAGAAACAGATTCAGGCCATATTTCTTACGGTTATGTGTATGCAGAAATCCTTCCACTAACAGAAAACAGAAAATTGGAAAACTGATTCGTCCGATGGCACGCATAATCATGTCCGCGTAATAAATCACAGCTGTGTTTCCTGTGGAGAGAAATGATGCGCCTCCGTCCGAAGCGTTCACCGCATCCAGAAGACCACGGGAAATCAGGATTCGGTCGAAAAGTACAGCTGCAGTGTGGTCGATCAGCATACAGACCATCGCAATGATTTTCAAGGTACTGCCGGGAATTTTACCGGCGCTTTTTACGGGTTTCGCAGTAGTAGCTGCCATATAAAACATCCTTTCTGGAACGCAAACGAAAGGCAGACTGTGCAAGCCGTCTGCGGATCAGGTTCCTGTAACGACAAACAGCAGAAAATCCTGCTGTTTTGCCAGAGTTGTAATACTATGATTATACGTTCTGAGGAGGTTAATGTCAAAGAAAAAACAGTTCTGAAATAACGCAGAGTATGGTAGAATCTGCCAGTCGGGTAAATGAAAATAGAAAGCGTCTCCGGGCTCATCCCAAAACGAACGGGGCAGCGTACCAATTCGTAAACCAGAATTGGTACGCTGCCCCGTATTTTAAAATACATCCAGGTCTTTTCCGTTCACGACATATCCGTCATACCCTGCATCCCGGATTTCATCCAGAATCGCGGCATCGCGCCATGCCATCTCGGCGGCAAGGTTTTTGTGGTTATCCTGTACATTCATATGGTAAATCCGGTGATACGTAACGAGCAGTTTCGGATTTGCCTTTTTTGCAACACCGGCAAGATCCGTGCTTAACGTATGCACTTCCCGGTGGTATTTCTGCCATTTTGGTTCGCGGCAGGAGATTCCGGCGGCGTATTCCACTTCGTGCAGCAGGATATCACAGCCTTTCGATTTTTCTGCCACGAGATCCAGCGGAGCGGTATCGCCGGTGATGACGATTGTGCGGTCCGGTGTGGTGAATTTATAGCCGTAGCATTCCAGTGTTCCGTGGCTGACCGGAAAAGCCTCCACCGTAACCAGGTCATCCCGGTAGACAATGCCGGATTCAATTTCTGTTACCTCAACGCGGTAGCCGGATTCGTTTGCTTTTTCGAAACCGTGAATTCGGAAATCAATGTCGGTTTCATAGGCCTGTAAGATATGATCGGTCATGTGCTGTAAGCCCTTTGGCCCGAAAACTTTCAATGGAACCGGGCGCTCCAGCACCCACGGAGTAAAAATCAGATCCGGGTACCCTGCGGTATGGTCTGTGTGAAGGTGCGTACAGAAGGCAACGGTCAGAAGATCCGGCCGCAGGGCATCCACGCCGTTAAAATAGGCGGCTGAGGCCTGGCGGACAACGCCAGGGCCAAAATCTACCAGATAAGCACGGTCACCGACCACGACAGCGGAGGAAGGTCCGTTGGCATTCGGACACGCATTTGGTGTGCCGGTTCCGAGAAGAACAAGTTTTGTCTGCATTCTTTCTCTTTTCCTTTTCTTTTTTTGTTTCTGTTTCTGTTTATGATTTTCTGTTACGATTTCTGCTTTTGCCTTATTTCTCTTCTTTTGATTCATTGTTTTTGGTTTCCGGAAGATGCTTAATGGAAATTCCGGTAAATCCATAGAAAATACTGAAAACCGGGGTCAGGTAAAGCAGGAATAAGTACGGGAAAAATGCCGACCATGCAACACCAAGTGTGCCGGCCATGTATACGCCGTAGCCATGCCATGGAATCATAGGACCAGCCATAGTTCCGGAGTCTTCGAGGCAGCGGGAAAGAATTTCCGGTGCAACCTTGCGCTCTTGAAAGACAGGTGCCATCAGACGGCCGGTCAGAACGTGTGCCATCGGCTGGGAGCAGCTGATGAGGCTGGTCACGTAACCGACAATCATCGTTGCAAGGATCATACTTCCATCGCTGTTGATTCTCTTTACAATCGCTTGAAGAATGTGATCCAGTACACCGAGTTTTTCCAGCATGCCGCCCATGCCGACAGCAAAGCAGATAATGGCTACGTACTGGAGCATGCTTCCCATGCCGCCGCGGTTTAAGATGGATTGTAATACCGGTTCTTCGATTGTGGTTGTGTAACCGTTGTAAGCTGTGCGGATGATGCCCTGCAGAGTATCGTGCTGCACAAAATAGGAAACAAATCCGGCAGCGAAGCTGGAAAGACCAAGTGCAGAGATCGCATTTACTTTGCAGAGGAGCAATACAATAATCAGGATGGCAGGGATCATGGTAATCCATCCGAGCTGGAATTCATCGTTTAAAGCATCGATGTAAACGGTAATGCTTCCCTCGGTATAGCTTCCGCTGGTCTGCTGGAAACCGAGAATAGTAAAAAGAATTAAGGTAATCACATACGTTGGAAGGGTGGTCCAGAGCATCGAGCGGATATGATCGCCAAGTTTGGCATCTGCAACGGCCGGAGCAAGGTTTGTGGTATCGGAAAGAGGACTTAATTTGTCACCGAACATGGCACCGCAGATGACAGCACCGGCTACCATGCCAGGATGGATACCCATGGCGTTTCCGATCGCCATCATGGCAACACCTGCGCTTCCGACGGAACCATAGGAAGTACCGGTTACAATACTCAAAATGGAGCAGAACAGCAGCGTCAGAGGCAGCAGCCAGGACGGGTTAATCATTTTTAAGCCCCAGGAAATGATGGTGGCAATGGTACCACTCTGCAGCCAGGTGCCGATCATGACACCGATGGCCATCAGAAGGCAGAGCGTCGGGACGACCATACGGATGGCATCGTATGCGCCGGCAACAATTTTGGCGTAAGAAATACCGAAAATTTTACAAAACAGATAGATAAAAATCCAGCTTGCAAACAGGCCGATCATAGGACCGCCGGTTTTCAGGCGGATACAGACTGCGACGGATACGATGATCAGCAGCAGCAAAAGCAGTGACTGTGGCAGATTGAGTTTTTTTTCTTTCGTTCCACTCATAAAAAAAGTCCCCCATTCATAGGTAAAATGATTTGCTCATTCAACGCGTTAAAGTAGAAAAGATATGTAATATATTATAATGGTGAAATGCAGAAAAAGCAAGGGAAATCCCCTTGATTTTTTGTTCTATGGTTGCTATAATAGGCGTGAGTGTGGGGCGGAGGATAAACTTCGGCCCTTTTATAGCTAACTATAAACGGAATCAACAAGATAAAGAGGTTAAATCAATGACAAGAATAGACATTATTTCAGGATTCCTGGGCGCAGGAAAAACAACCCTGATCAAAAAACTCCTCGGAGACGCACTGAAAGGCCAGCAGGTTGTCCTGATCGAGAACGAATTCGGTGAAATTGGAATCGACGGAGGCTTCTTAAAAGATGCCGGTATCGAAATCCGTGAAATGAACTCCGGCTGCATCTGCTGCTCTCTTGTGGGAGACTTCGGCGTAGCATTAAAAGACGTTATCACCAAATATCACCCGGACCGCATCATCATCGAGCCGTCCGGCGTAGGTAAACTCTCCGACGTCATCAAAGCGGTAGACGGCGTAGAAAAAGAAGCAGGCGTAGCCCTGAATTCCGCAACAACCGTAGTCGACGTTATGAAATGCAAAATGTATCTCAGAAACTTCGGCGAATTCTTCGAGAATCAGGTAAAGAGCGCAGGAACCATCATCCTGAGCCGTACCGATAAAGCCGATACGGAAAAAGTAGAGGCAGCTGTAAAAATGCTCCGCGAACTGAATCCGGAAGCACACATTATTACCACACCGGTTGAAGTACTGGGTGGTAAGAAAGTACTCGATACGATGGAAGGTGCCATCATCAACCTTGCGCAGGTAGAAGGGGAAGAGCATCATCACCATCATCATGACCACGACGAGTGCTGCTGCGGCCATGACCACGATGAGGAGCATGAGCACCATCATCACGATCATGATGACGAGTGCTGCTGCGGTCACGATCACGAGGAGCACGAGCACCATCATCACGACCATGATGACGAATGCTGCTGCGGTCACGATCACGACCATGAGCATCATCATCACGATGATGCGTGTGGCTGCGGTCACGAGCATCACCATCATCACCACGCAGACGAAGTTTTCACAAGCTGGGGTCAGGAGACTGTGAAGACCTTCACCAAAGAGCAGATCGAAGGCATCTTAAAGAAACTTTCCGAGGATACCGCTTATGGTATGGTTCTTCGGGCCAAAGGTATGGTAGCAGGCGCCGATGGACAGTGGATCTATTTCGATATGGTTCCGGAAGAGTACGAAGTACGTGACGGAGCACCGGAATTCACCGGAAGAATCTGTGTCATCGGTTCCAAATTAGCAGAAGATAAGCTGGCAGAGCTGTTCGGACTGTAAAAATACAAAGTAGCTGCGAAAATTACGGTCCGCAGGGTACCTGTGAACTGTAGTGAAGCTGCCGCATCAGAAACAAAATCCGATGTGGCAGCTTTTTTCTTGATTTAGAGACAAAGCAAAAGGCACGCCCGGAATCTCAGCCGCAAAAGCAAGTGCAGAAAGATTCCGGGAGTACGTCAAAGACAACGGAGGTACAAAATGTACGAAGAAGACGAAGTAGAAATTCCGATTTATCTCATAACAGGATTTCTGGAGAGTGGAAAAACCTCTTTTATCAATTTTACCGTAGCACAGGAATATTTCCAAATTGACGGGCCGACCCTTCTGATCACAACCGAAGAGGGTGAGGTAGAGTATGACGAAAAAGAACTGCTCAAACACAATACAGTACTGGAAATCGTAGAAGGACCGGAGCAGTTTACTTTAGATTACCTGAAAAAACTGAACCGTAAATATCGCCCGGAGCGTATTATTCTGGAATACAATCCGCTCTGGAGTGTAAAAAAACTCGAAGAAATGGAGCTGCCGCGCGGCTGGGGCATTGTACAGGAGATTGTGACAGTCGATGCAAGCTGCTTCCAGATTTATATGCAGAATATGAAATCTGTTTTCATGGAGATGGCAAAAAATGCGGATATGGTTATGTTCAACCGCTGTCGTCCGGAAGATCCGCTTCCATCCTTCCGCCGCAGCATCAAAGTAGTCAACCAGGCGTGCGACGTTCTGTTTGAGAACGAAGAAGGCGAAATTGACAACATTTTTGAGGATCAGATGCCGTTTGATACCGATGCCGATGTGATCGAGATTGATGACGCCGATTACGGAATCTGGTATGTCGATATGGGCGACAACCCGGAGCGTTACGAGGGCAAGACTGTTCATTTCCGCGGTATGGTATTAAAGAGCAAGGATGTCGGAGCCGATTTCTTTGTTCCGGGTCGTATGGCAATGACCTGCTGTGCAGATGATACTTCTTTTATCGGCTATGTCTGCAAATGCGCAAGCGCCAAATCTCTCGTAATGGGTTCCTGGGTTGACGTGACTGCAACGGTAAAATGGGGCTATATGAAGGTTTACGATGGCGAAGGCCCGGTTCTGTATGCAAAAGAAATCAAACCGGCCAAGAAACCGGAGAGCGAGCTGGTATACTTTAACTAAACATTGCCGAAGCATTTCAGCGAATAAAAGAGCAGGAAAAAGGCTGCTCTTTTGTTCGTGTTCTTTCTTTATGACAGATGGAAAAACAATATATCATTTTTCGGTGCGGCGAAGCAGCTATTCGGTTATGCGCAAGTAGCGAAGTGGATGGAGAATATCCGTTTTGACCGTGACGTGAACAAAAACTGCGCCGGAAAATGGTCTGATGACAGGAGAATTTATGTATATTATAGTAGGTCTGGGAAATCCAACGCGCCAGTACGAAGGGACGAAGCACAATGTCGGATTTGATACCATCGATTATCTGATCGATGAATATCAGATCCCTTCCTCCGGTACAGGCCACAAGGCTCTGTTCGGAAAAGGCATGATCGCAGGTCAGAAGGTTATCGTTGCAAAGCCGATGACATATATGAACCTGAGCGGTGAGTCCGTGCGGGAGCTGGTGAACTATTACAAAGTGGATCCGGAGAGCGAGCTGATCGTGGTTTACGATGATATCAGCCTGGCGCCGGGACAGATCCGTATCCGCAAAAAAGGAAGCGCGGGCGGCCACAATGGCATCAAAAACATCATCGCTAATCTTGGCACCGACCATTTTATGCGTGTGAAGGTCGGCGTCGGTGAGAAACCGAAAAACTGGGATCTGGCGGACTACGTGTTAAGTCCGTTTACGAAAGACGAACGTCCCCTTGTAAATCTGGCGATCGAGCATGCGGCAAAAGCAATCGAGCAGATGCTGAACGGGGATGTGGACGCAGCCATGAACGAGTATAACCGCAAATCTGCAAACCCGGCAGAGTAAGGAAAATGAAAGCGTTATTAGAACCGATCAAAGAAATTGCCCGTTTTGACGAGCTGTTCCGTGATCTGAAAAAAGGAACCGCAGGTGTGACGGTGATCTCGGGCTGTCTGGAAAGCCAGAAAGCCCATATGATCGCAGGTCTCTCCGAGGATGCCCCGGTGCGGCTTCTGATCGCGGAAAATGAATTAAAAGCAAAAGAATTATATGAGGATTACCGGCTGTACGATGCGGAGACGCTGTATTATCCGGCGAAGGACCTGATTTTCTATCAGGCAGACATTCACGGAAATCTGCTGATCCGGCAGCGGCTTCAGGTGATCCAGGCACTTCTTGAGCGGAAGGAAGTTACCATCATCACCAGTGTAGGGGGATGTATGGACTTTCTTCTGCCTCTTGGCGTGTTCGAAAAACATTGCATCCATCTGCGCAATGACAGCGAACTCGATCTGGATAAAATAAGAAAAGAGCTGGTGCGGCTCGGCTATGAGAGTACCTTTCAGGTGGAGTCGACCGGCGAGTTTTCCGTCCGCGGCGGCATTCTCGATATTTATCCGCTGACGGAACAGAACCCGATCCGGATTGAGCTCTGGGGCGATGAGATAGATTCCATCCGAAGCTTCGATGCGGAGAGCCAGCGGTCGATTGAAAACCTCGAGGAAATCACAATCTATCCGGCATCGGAGCTGATTTTAACAGAGGACACGATTGCGCGCGGTGTAAAAGCTATAAAAAAAGAGGCGAAAGCGCAAAGCACAAAATTCCGCGACAAAATGATGACAGAGGAAGCGGCAAGGATCCGCCATGCGGCAGAGGAAATCTGCGATCAGATCGGCGAGGGCGAAATTCTGCAGGGAGTGGAGCAGTATCTTCATTATTTTTATCCGGAGACCGTCTCGTTTCTTGAGTATCTGCCGGAGAACAGCCGCATTTTCCTCGATGAGCCGAACCGCATCATCGAGTGTGCCGATGCGCTGGAAGCAGAATTTCAGGAGAGCGTGAGCCACCGTCTCGAAAAGGGATACCTCCTGCCGGGACAGGCGAAGCTGATGTGCAGTACGGCGGAGCTTGTGGCAAAACTGAACCGCCGCGGCTGTGTTGCCGTATCGCTGATGGAGCCGCAGAAGGGCGAGTGGAATATCCGTGACGAATTCAGTGTGACGGTGAAATCGGTCAATTCGTATAACAATCAGTTCCCGCTTCTGGTAAAAGATCTGAAATCCTGGAAAAAAGCGGGTTACCGTATTGTACTGGCGAGTCCGTCGCGGACGAGGGCGCAGCATCTGGCAGAGGACCTGCAGAATGAGGAGATTCCGGCCTTCTACAGCGAGAATGAGGAGCGTGTTCTGAAACCGGGCGAGGTCATGCTGATCCACGGCGCGGCCCGCAGAGGCTTTGAATATCCGATGCAGAAATTTGTGCTGATTACAGAGACGGATATTTTTGGAAAAGAGAAGAAGAAAAACCGGAAGAAATCGGAGTATTCCGGTCAGAAAATCCAGAATTTTGCGGATCTTTCGATCGGTGACTATGTCGTGCACGAGAGCCACGGTCTTGGTATTTACCGCGGTATCGAGAAAATTGAGATGGACCGCGTAACGCGTGATTACATGAAAATCGAGTATGCGGGCGGATCGAACCTCTATGTGCTGGCCACCCAGCTCGATACGCTGCAGAAGTATGCGTCCGGCGAAGCTGCAAAGGTGCCGAAGCTGAATAAAATCGGCGGTCAGGAATGGAATAAGACGAAAACACGGGTTCGCCATGCGGTAAAAAATATCGCACAGGATCTCGTGAAGCTGTATGCCGAGCGGCAGGCGTCATCCGGCTATCAGTTCGGAAAGGATACGATCTGGCAGAAGGAATTTGAGGAACTGTTTCCATTTGAGGAGACGGACGATCAGCTTGCGGCGATCGAGGCGACAAAGGCGGACATGGAGAGCAAAAAGATTATGGACCGCCTGATCTGCGGCGATGTCGGATACGGCAAAACCGAGGTTGCGATCCGTGCAGCGTTTAAGGCAGTGCAGGAGAGCAAACAGGTCGTCTACCTCGTTCCGACCACCATTCTGGCACAGCAGCATTACAATACGTTCGTTGAGCGCATGAAGGACTTTCCGGTGCGCGTTGATCTTCTGTGCCGGTTCCGCACGCCGGCAGAGCAGAAAAAAACGCTGGAGGATCTGAAAAAAGGACTCGTGGATATTGTCATCGGAACACACCGCGTTCTGTCGAAGGACGTAAAGTTCAAAGATCTTGGCCTTCTGATTGTCGATGAGGAGCAGCGGTTCGGCGTGACGCATAAAGAAAAAATCAAACAGCTGCAAAAAAATGTGGATGTTCTGACACTGACGGCGACACCGATTCCGCGTACCATGCATATGAGCCTGATCGGCATCCGGGATATGAGTGTGCTCGAGGAAGCACCGCAGGATCGCCAGCCGATCCAGACCTTTGTCTGTGAATACAATGAAGAAATGGTCCGCGAGGCGATTAACCGTGAACTTGCGCGGGGCGGGCAGGTTTACTATGTCTATAACCGTGTCCAGTCGATTGCGGATATGGCGAACACGATCCAGAAGCTCGTGCCGGATGCAAATGTGGGCTTTGCGCACGGGCAGATGAAGGAGCGCGAGCTCGAGAAGATCATGTACGGCTTTATCAACGGAGAGATCGATGTGCTCGTGTCAACAACGATCATTGAGACAGGACTCGATATTTCGAATGTCAATACCATGATTATCCATGATTCTGACCAGATGGGACTGTCACAGCTCTATCAGCTCCGCGGCCGCGTCGGACGGTCGAACCGGACTTCCTACGCATTTCTGATGTACCGCAGAAACAAGATGTTGAAGGAAGTGGCGGAGAAGCGTCTCCATGCGATCCGTGAATTTACGGAGATGGGAAGCGGCTTTAAAATTGCGATGCGTGACCTTGAGATCCGCGGTGCCGGAAATCTGCTGGGCGCAGAGCAGTCGGGCCATATGGAATCGGTTGGATACGATCTCTATTGTAAAATGCTCGCAGAGGCTGTCCAGGAGGCGAAGGGCATCGCACCGGCAGAAGCGTTCGAGACAACGATTGATCTGAATGTCAGTGCCTATATTCCGGACAGCTACATCAGCAACGAGTCTCTGAAGCTTGACACCTATAAGCGAATTGCGGCGATTGAAAATAAGGAAGAGTATGAGGACTGTCTCTTATACACATCTCCGAGCCCACGAGACCGGAGCCTATCTCG
>ENA-OYXH01000718-OYXH01000718.1-human-gut-metagenome-genome-assembly--contig:-NODE-718-length-11189-cov-5.719149_pt1 | contig 11189 bp, 8 predicted proteins | sample MGYA00244844_ERZ653420 | MGnify/ENA primary metagenome ERZ653420 (study PRJEB26926, sample SAMN06164998) | human gut metagenome | biome: ENVO:00009003; feature: ENVO:2100002; material: ENVO:00002003... | reverse complement strand
GCTCGGAGATGTGTATAAGAGACAGGTACCATATGCACAATTGTATTATTCGTTTTCGGCTGTAAACACGCCGTATTTAGAAATAATGTACAAAACAGCACAAGGGTCTATAACGTAGTAATTATACCAAATTATCACGTTACTGTCAAGGTTCATAAAAGAACTTTCACATTTCTCAAATGATTTTGATTTTCTGTACAAATCACTTTTGCGCTTGTCTAACAGTTACAAACTTCACACGCAAATTTTGTGCATATCGCTGAATTTGATTTTTGTCTGCACAATATCTTGATTTTTCGGGCGTCTTATGAGCTATTTTTGGTGTAAACGATTTCCACATTGAAAATTCTTATAACTTAATTTAGCTAATTCCTTAATTTGCTTAATCAAACTTTGTTGAATATGCACAAATATTTTCGGCGATTTTTTTAGCTAATTATTCCATATATTACTTAATTTTTGCTTGTAACTCATGTAAACGCTTCGATTTGTTCACTTAGCTCCATCCACTCGACAGTAAGCGCCTCCTCTTTTTCCTTCAGTGCCTCTATTTCCTGTGCAAGCGCACTCGTTTTTTCGTAGTCTGTCGCTATCTCCGGCTGTGACATCTGCTGTGCAAGCTCCGCTGTTTTCAACCCGACCTCATCTATCGCCTGTTCGCAGCGCTTCAGCGCACCGCTGAGCTTTCTGAGCGTGCTTTCACGCTCCTTGCGCTCCTTGTAGTCGTTCTTCTTGCCTTCTGCCGCCTTTACCTGTACAGCCTGCTCGGACTGTGCCTTTGCTTCCTTGAGTTCGATATACCTGTCATAGTTTCCGTCTATGTTTACAGTACCCGTCTTTCCGAGCCACACTATCCTGTCGGCCAGCTTGTTGATCAGGTATCTGTCGTGCGACACGATAAGAAGCGTTCCGCCGTAGCTTGCCAGTGCGTTTTCCAGAGCCTCTCTCGAATGTATGTCCAGATGGTTTGTCGGCTCGTCAAGCAGCAGCATATTTGCCTTGCTCAGCATCAGCTTAAGGAGCGACACCCTTGCCTTTTCTCCTCCGCTGAGCTTGCCCACATTCTTGAACACATCGTCGCCCTTGAACAAAAACTGCGCCAGTGCAGAACGCACCTGCGTCTGCGTCATTCCGGGATACCTGTCCCACACCTCGTCAATCACCGTCTTTGACGGGTCAAGATCCGTCTGTGCCTGATCATAATATCCAAATTGTATATTGTTGCCAAATTTATACTCTCCGCTATCCGCCTGATATTCTCCCGTAAGGATTTTCAGAAGCGTAGTCTTTCCGCAGCCGTTCTCGCCTAATATAAATGTTGTCGTGTTCTTCTTTATATCAAGCTCCGCATTTGTGAAAACCGCCGTCCCGTCAAACGATTTCGACAGGCCCTTTGCGATAAGCACATCGTTTGCGCCGCCTTCCTTCGCCCTGAACGTGAACTTTATAGCCTCCGGCAGATCCTCAGGCTTTTCGAGCGTTTCCTTCAGCCTGTCCGCCTGCTTCTGCTTTGATGCCGCCGTGATGAAGTTATGCTCCTGCCCCCACCGCTTCTGTTGCTCTACAATGCCTTCGATACGGTTTATTTCCTTTACCGTCCTGTCGTACACCCTCTGCTGAGCCTCTCTCGCCTCAGCCTTAAGCTCAAGATAGCGTGTATAGTTGCCCTTATATTCACGAAGCGTCCTGTTTTCCATTTCAAAAGTCGTGTCGGTGACTTTGTCGAGAAAATAACGGTCGTGCGATATTACGATATATGCGCCCTTATATTCCGTAAGGAACTTTTCGAGCCATTCGCAAGCGGTTATATCAAGGTGGTTCGTAGGCTCGTCAAGAAGCAGTATATTGCTCCCCGAAAGAAGCAGCTTCGCAAGCTGTGCCTTGCTTTTCTGACCACCGCTCATAACGCTTATCGGTTTGTTGAAATCGTCTTCGGAAAATCCCAGACCGACAAGTGCCGAGCAAGTCATTGATTTATAGGTAAGTCCGCCCTCACGCTCAAATCTTTCCTGCAGCTGCATCTGCCTTGACAGCGTCTGCTCGCTGTGGTCGCCCGTATCTATCGCAACCGCTATATCCGCAAGCTCGTTTTCAGCGTCGATAAGCGGACGGAATATCTCCAGTACCTCGTCATATAGAGTGATATTATCGTCACGGATAACATACTGCTCCATACAGCCGATCTTTATCCCCGCCGCCTTGCTTATACCGCCTGTTTCAGCCTCCTGCCTGCCGTTTATAACGTGCATCAGCGTGGTTTTTCCGCACCCGTTTACACCTACAAGTCCGGCTCTGCCGTTTTCTTCAAGCCGGAAATTCACATCGTGAAACAGCGTTTCACCGCCGAAGGACACCGAAATATCATTACCGGATAATACTATCATACCGCATTGTCCTTTCCGAAAAATAACGGTCAGAGTATTTCCTGCTCTGACCGCATATCTTTGTACTTTTCTTTATGCCTTGTTTACTTCTTTAAATTTTCGGGCTTGTACTTGTTGAGTGCGTCGTTGTTGAGATCAAGCGCATAGTCCTTAGCCGTTTCGTTGAGCATAGCCTTGTACTCGTCATCCTTCATAACGTGAAGCACGTTGCTGTGATTCTCCGTGAGCCAGTCCTCACGTTCCTTTATATCACGGCGTACTACCGCATAGTAAACGCTGTCGTCCTCGTAAACTCCGCCCTTGTCTGTGTCAAGCTCAAATGCCCACTTTACAAACTCCTCGCTCGGTGAAGTATCCGTCTTGCCGAGCAGGAATTCGTGGTCATGCTCCTCTTCTTTACTTCCCGATGTTCCGCTGCTCGTTGTATCGTCCGATGCGGTTTCGCTTGTCGAAGAAGTTACAGATGATGCCGCAGAAGAAACCGCAGATGAATTGCCCGAGTTGCTCTCGGCTTCAGCCTCAGCCTTTTCCTTTGCCACAAGATCCTGATACTCGTGATATACCTTATCGTAGTCCTCGCCGGCAAGCAGTCTGTCAACATAGCCCTGAGCCTGTTCCTTCTTTGCCTTCTTGCCCTCGTCGGTCGTTATCTTGTCGCCGTTGCCCTCTTTAAGAGAAACCTGTATTATCTGGAATCTGCCGTAATTGTCATAGAAATAGGTAGCTATATCCTTTTCGTCTGTTGCGGATATGCCGTTTTTCTCATAGTAAGCGTCAAATACCTTCTCGCTCATCTTGTTTACAAGCTGAACAGCCTCGTATGACTTCTTGCTTATTCCGCCTGCCTCATAGTTCTGACCGTAGGTTTTTCCTGTGCTGTAGCCATAATATGAGATTTCTGTATTCCACATCTTCTTTACAGAGGTCTTCACAGTTTCCTCTTCCTCGTCTGTGAGTGAAAGGTTCAGCTCCTTGAACTTGTTCTGGATAGCCACATACTGCTTTACCTGCTCTAATGTACGGTCCTGAACATACTGTGAGAACGTCTTGTCCTGTACCTTGTAGTTGTAGTAGCTGAAATTCTCTATCTTTGACGAGCTTGTTCCCATAGCCTTAAGCTGATCGTCAACCTCCTGCTGAGCCTCGCCTATAGCCGTCTGCTCATAAAGAAGATATATGCCCGCATTTATGGTCTGATTGTCAACCGAGCCTACAGTCGATACATCCGCACAGCCTGCAACGCTTAATGTGATTGCCACGGCGCATATTGCCGCTGCCAGCTTTTTAAAATATTTCATTGCTTTTCTCCTTACTGTTTATAAGGGGCTGTGCCCCGATTATTTCTGCAAATTCCGCCGTTATCTTAATGTAACGCCTATATCCTCAAGTGCCTTAAGCACCTTTGCAACAACTGCGTCCGCCTCATCGTCTGTCAGAGTAGCGTCTTTCTTTCTGAGTATCAGCTTGTATGAAAGACTCTTCATACCTGCAGGCACCTGCTCGCCCTTGTACATATCGAACAGACGTACAGCCTCAAGATGCTTTGCGGTCTTTTCGATTACCGCAACTATATCTCCGCTCGGAACGTCCTCGTTGCACACAAGGCTCAGATCCCTGTATGTTGAGGGGAACTTGGGCAGTGCGGTGTACTTTACATCGCCGTTGGCATTATTGAACATTACCTCCATGCTGAGCGTAGCACAGTAAACCTCTGTATTTACACCGAAATTAGCCGCAGCCTCCGGATGAAGCTGACCGACATAGCCGATAAGCTCGCCGTTTACAGTGACATTTGCGCATCTTCCGGGGTGGAATGTCGGATTGTTCTTTTCAGCCGTGTATACGACATTCTTCAGTCCGAGTTTTGCCATAACTTCCTCGGCAACGCCCTTTGCCGTGAAGAAATCCTCGCCGTTTCCGTAAAGCGCATAGCACAGAACATCTCTTTCAACAGGGAGCTGATTCTCACCTGTCGGGAAATACTCTCTTGCTATCTCGAAGAATCTGCCTTCAAGGTTTCTGTTGCTCCAGTTTCTTCTTACAACTTCCATCATTGATGTAAGCGCAGAAGTACGCATTACGCTTGTATCCTCGCCGAGCGGACGTCTTAACACAACGCTCTTTCTTGACTTCTCGTCCATACGCAGAAGCTCATAGTCCTTAGGCGAAATAAAGCTGTAGGTCATTACCTCGTAGAATCCGAGTGCCAGCGCAAGCGAAATTACCTTGTCCTCGAATATCTGTTCGGGCGTTCTCTTGCCCTGTGATGACAGCTTCGGTATAGTCGAGGGGATTCTGTTGTAGCCGTATATACGGGCAACCTCCTCCGCAACATCGCACGCACGGTGCATATCTATACGGGTAGGCGGAACGATTATCTCGCCGTTTTCATAGCCGAAGCCGAGCTTCTTTAATATCTCTATCTGCTCGTTCTCGCTTATATCCGAGCCTAAATGCTCGTTCACCCACTTATAGTCGTGCTTTAATCTTTCGGGAACATACTCGCTGTGGTTCTCGTCAATGATAGTATTCACTACCTCGCCGCAGCCCAGCATCTCGATAAGCTGTAATGCTCTCTTGAGCGCCTTTTCTGCGTTTACCGGGTTAAGACCCTTTTCAAAACGTGAGCTTGCCTCGGTACGCTCGCCTATCTTTCTTGCTGTACGTCTTACCGATACGCCGTCAAAGCAGGCAGCCTCAAATACGACAGTAGTCGTATCCTCCATGATACCGCTATGCTCGCCGCCCATAACGCCGGCTATGGCGATAGGCTTCTTTCCGTCTGCGATTATCAGCATTTCGGGAGTCAGCTTTACAGGCTCTGCCATTTCGTCGAGCAGCTTTAATGTTTCTCCCTCTTTTGCGTTTCTTACAACTATCCTGTTGTCCTCGACATATCTTAAATCGAATGCGTGCATCGGGTGACCGTATTCAAGCATTACGAAGTTCGTTATATCAACAAGGTTGTTGATAGGTCTTACTCCGCTCGCTCTCAGCCTTCTTGCCATCCACTTGGGCGAAGGTCCTATCTTTACGTTCTTTACAAGCGCCGCCATATAGCGTGAGCAGAGCTTTGTGTTTTCAACGCTTACGCTGATTTCCTTTGTAATATCACCGTCAACGCCTTTGAATGAAGGCTCGGTGTAGTTCATAGGAATATCAAACGTTGCGCTTGCCTCCTGTGCAAGTCCGAGTACGGAAAGACAGTCGGGGCGGTTGTTCGTTATCTCAAACTCTACTATAGTATCGTCTGTCTGTAAAGCCTCGCATATATCCATACCCATTCTGAAAGAATCAACATCGGGATCGTTATTCAGTATAAGTATTCCATCGTCTGCTACGGGATAGTCAAAATCATCCTTTGTAAGGCCAAGCTCCGCATAAGAGCACATCATACCGTTGCTTGCAACGCCTCTCAACTTGCCCTTTGTGATCTTTGTTCCGTCTGCAATCGTACTGTTGTGCATACAAGCGGGAACTATAGCCCCCTCGAACAGATTCTGCGCCGCAGTAACTATCTGCACAGGCTCATCCCTGCCTGCGTCAAGCTGGCATATCCACAGCTTTTCGCTGTCGGGGTGACGCTCCAGCTTCAGCACCTTTGCAACTACCACGTTATTTATAGGATCGGACATCTTATGATAGGTTTCAACCTTTGAACCGCTCATCGTCATATCCGCTACGAATTCCTTTATTGGCATATCGGCTTTAACATAGTCGTTAAGCCATCTCATTGATAAATCCACGTTAATATCTCCTTTTACGATTCCTATCGGTATTTCTGAATTCTCTTATCTGAACTGTGCGAGGAAACGCTGATCGTTCTCGTACAGCAGACGCATATCGTCTATGTTATATCTCATCATAGCAATACGCTCAAGTCCTATACCGAAAGCGAAACCGCTGTATTCTTCGGGATCTATTCCGCAGTTGATAAGTACCTGCGGATGAACGATGCCTGAACCGAGCATCTCTATCCAGCCTTCGCCCTTGCAGAGCGGACAGCCCTTGCCTCCGCACTTGAAGCACTGTAAGTCAACCTCGGCTGACGGCTCTGTATACGGGAAGTGGTGAGGACGGAAGCGGAGCTTTACATCGTCGCCGTAAAGACGCTTAGCAAACGTTTCAAGCGTACCCTTAAGATCGCCGAATGTGATATTCTTATCTATTACAAGACCTTCGCACTGGTGGAAAATAGGCGAGTGCGTGCCGTCAACAGCGTCGGGACGATAAACACGTCCGGGGCTTATGATAGCTATAGGAGGCTTGTTTTTAAGCATTGTTCTTATCTGCACGGAAGATGTCTGTGTACGCAGAAGGATCTCATCAGTAATATAGAATGTATCCTGCTCATCTCTTGCAGGGTGACCGTCCTCTGTTAAAAGCATATCGAAAACATACTTCGTTTCCTCGACCTCAGGACCGTCTACTACAGTGTATCCCATTCCTCTGAATATTTCCTTAAGCTCGTCAAGAACTATATTCAGCGGATGACGTACTCCCATCGCCTGCTGCTTTCCGGGCATAGTAACGTCCAGCGTTTCCTTCTTTAATTTCTGCTCCATAAGCGCAGATTTAAGCTGTGCCTGCTTCTGTGCAATAAAGCCCTCAAGCGACTGTCTTACATCGTTTGCAAGCTGACCCATAACAGGTCTTTCCTCAGCGGACAGCTTACCCATGCTCTTGAGTATCGCTGTAAGCTCGCCCTTCTTGCCAAGGTACTTTACTCTCAGCTCGTCAAGCTGCTTAACGTCAACGCAGTCGCCGATAGTTTTCAGCGCCTGCTCCTTTATATTCTGTAACTGTTCTTTCATACCTTTATTCTTTCCTCGTTGTTTATTATCCTGTATTTGATCTCGCCGTCAGGCAAAGACGATGGAACCGAATCGTTCCACTGATAACACGACCTTTCACGCATTTTTCCTGCGTCGGTTAATTATAATATGGTTATGTAATATGGCTTTTTATGGAAATTCAAATCAAAGCCTATGCCTACACGATAGACATTATAACAGAAATCCGATACTTTTGCAAGTGTAATAACGCAGTTTTCGGTAAATTTCGCATTATTTTCACCTGTGCGATTTCAAAAACAGATTGTTCCCTTCATCACAGTTTCCACGCTCTCTTTAAAATTTCCGGTAACGAAAAGTTCGTCCGCACCACCACGCTTGCCTCCCTTGTCAAAGGTGAGGTGCTGTCGCCCGAAAAAATTCGGGCGACTACCGGAGGGATTGCCTCACCACCATCCCTCGCTTGCACCAACCCTTCCAAAACAGCACTATCCCTCTCGCTTTTCGTAGGGCGAGGGCTTGTGTGTGCTTGTACGGCTTCGTATTTGCACTACCCCCTCGCTTTCCGTACTGCAATCGTCTATATGCATTGATATGCTTTCACATCCGCACTATCCCTTGCTTTGCACCATCACACTTGCCTCCCTTGTCAAAGGGAGGTGGATTGACGGCAAGCCACAAACTGTCGCTTTGTTGCGTTTTGCTTGCGATACATCCGCCTTTTTGATTTATCAAACTTTTTGCCGTCAAGACGGAGGGATTGCTTGCTACAAACTGTTTCAGCCCTGCCGTCACCTTCGTTAACAATCCCTCAGTCACAGTGACGGAAATCTTATTAATTTATAAAAAATCTTCGACCTGATATTAAAAGTAACATCGAAAATATTGTACCGCACTGTGCCAGCTCCCTTTACACAAGGGAGCCAAGAGTGATAGTTCTATTTTTCAGAAAGCACTAACCCTACATGAATTTTACATCATTTCAAAAGGAGCAATCTCCCGCTTGTTTAATCGCTCCAACCTTTTCTCACACCCTTGACATCCTGTCATTTCAGTGATATACTTTAGTTAGACAAAACTAACCAAATTGAAACGGAGCAACCTATGAAACATCTGCATTTTGAACCCGAAGCCGACGGCTTTTACGGCGCATATTGGGAATGTAAAACCCCGTCCGATATCGCAATGATAGCAATGCTCGGTGACGACCCCGAAGACTATATGGGCAAAACCTGCGTGAAATGGCTTCATACCTACGGAATTAACGTAATGTCAATGTCGCCCGGAAAGAAGAACTACAGCCACCACAACTATCCTATTGAGCGTATCGGCTCGGCTATAGAATGGCTCAAATCTCACGGCAACAAGAAAATCGGCATTGTCGGTGCCTCTACAACAGCCACAGTCGCACTTGTCGCCGCCTCATATTATCATGACCTCACGCTTACCATAGCCCTGACTCCGAGCGACTTTGTATGGCAGGGTTTTGCACAGGGCAGTCGTGACGGTTGTAAGGAATGGCCGGTCGAAAACGAATCTATCGTGTCGATAGGCGGCAAACCCGTACCCTTTATGCCCTTTGTCTATAAGCACCCTGAGTACTGGCAGAAGATAGCCAAAGCGTCTAAAGAACACGGCGATTCCACATATTCAAAGGATGTGTTCGATGATTCCGAAGCCGCAGGACTGCTTAAAGAGGAGCATTTTATACCTGTAGAGAATATCGGCGGCAAGCTCGTTCTTGTCGGTGCGGAAGACGATTCTCTCTGGGATACCGCAAAATACATACGCAGAATGGACAATCGCCTGAAATCCCGCCCGCATTCCTGCAAATACTCGGTGTATCTCTATGAACACGGCACACATTTTGTGTTCCCTGAAAGCGTACTGAAAAAAGCTCTGCCCGTCGGTGCTGATATGCTTGTAAATATGTGCTTTTCAGCGGCTAAGAAATTCCCGGATGAATGTAAAGCAATGCGCATTGATCTTGATGAAAAACTTACCGAAGAAATCCTTGATTGGAAATCAAACAATTAAATTAGTAATATATAAGCAAAATATATTCAGTATATTAACTTATGCGTGAGATTTTTCCGCTCGTATGATCGCCTTTATCCTTTATATTATAATAGTATCACAAAATTCAGCCACTCACATCGGGCGGCTTTTTTCTATCCTTTAAAATCATCATAAATCATCAATTGTCGCTCCTACCGTTGCCGCTATCCTCATCATAATTCATCACCGTGTGTCTTTCATAAAGGTAAAAAATACGGGCTATACTATTATAATATATAAAGGACACGTCACGACCATATTTTCGCCTTCGGATTGCTCCGATATTTCACGCAAGTATACGTTTACATTCACCCCTCAGTCACCTTAAAAATGCTCATAAATCGGCTTTCCTGCTATGTTACCGGCTGTTTTTCCGCTTGTCTGCCCGCCCTTTTTATGTAATTCAATTACCATTTCATAACATATATGCATCAAAATCTCCAAATCAGTATAATTATTTTTGTCTAAAAACACAACAAAAATCCAAACTTCAATTTTGGGCAGATTAACAAATTAAATTACAAAATAAGTCAACAATATCCAGATTTTAACTGATTACAAAACGGTAACAAAAAGGTTACAAAACGGTTACAGTTTTTTCTTGTGCATTTTCAACAAAAATGACTGCCCCAAGCTATTTGACATTTTGCAAAACGGAAATTATAATTGTCTAGAGCTTGAAAAAAGCCCGATAATAAACGTAGCAGCGGTTCTCTCAGCACGGGGAGTTATCGTACACGGTCAGTGGTGACAGACGGATCTAGCCGTAATTTTAATGCCGTGATGCCCGTATGGGTACTGCTTAAACCTACCGATATGATGACGAAAGGCGGATATATGTTTCCCAGATTCAGAAACACCGGACTGACAATACGCATATCAAAGAACGCAGCACTTAAAATACTGCTTATATTCGGCAGTATCTTCGGAGTATTCCTTATGACAGGTCTGCTCTACTTCAGAAATGACGTTGAGATAATCGACGAGAACGAAAAGCGTATTGTTTATACGGTAAGTGCCGACCCTTATGAGATTCTCAGAGAGAACCACATAACGCTCGGCGCATACGACAGGATAGACTTCACAGGCTTTGAGGAGAACGTGGCAACGGCCACTCTTACTATCGAAAGAGCCTTTGACGTTGATATTCTGGAAGGCGGCAAGAAGACCGCCACTGCATACAGCGTTGACGCTACAGTGGCACAGCTGCTTGAGCAGGCGGGCGTTGAGCTTGGCGAATACGACAAGGTATCACCTGCAAAGACGGCTGTTCTTAAAGAAGGACAGAAGATCGCTGTTACAAGAGCTTATGACGTGAAAATCACTGCAGACGGAAAGACAACAACCGTAAAATGCCTTGACAACACGGTTTCAGAGCTTTTGAAAAGAGCGAAAATAACGCTCGGCAAGAACGATATGGTAAGCGAGGAGCTTGAATCCAAGATAACCGGACCTGCCGAGATAAAGGTTTCAAGAGTCGAGATAAAGACTGAAAATCAGGATAAGATTATTCCTTATCAGACATCTACCGTAACGAGCAACATTCTGGCTATAGGTCAGAGCGAGGTTCGTACAAAGGGTGTCAACGGCAAGATAAGAACTACAACGACTACCACCTACATCGACGGCGTTAAGACGGATGTAAAGAAGACCACAAAGGTATTGACCAAGAAGGTTGACGAGGTTATAGCCGAGGGTGCGGCAATCGTAACTCCTTATTGCAAGATAGATGATACATCTATTGTACTTAGGAACGGCAGACCGGTTGACTATGAGTATGTGGTATCAGGAAAGGCTACAGCCTATACAGCGCCCGAAGGTGCGTATACCGCAAGCGGCAGAATGGCTGAGATAGGTACAGTTGCGGTAAATCCCAATGTTATCCCCTATGGCTCGAAGCTCTATCTGTCTCTTATACACATCTCCGAGCCCACGAGACCGGAGCCTATCTCGT
>ENA-OYXH01000675-OYXH01000675.1-human-gut-metagenome-genome-assembly--contig:-NODE-675-length-11692-cov-5.400447_pt1 | contig 11692 bp, 9 predicted proteins | sample MGYA00244844_ERZ653420 | MGnify/ENA primary metagenome ERZ653420 (study PRJEB26926, sample SAMN06164998) | human gut metagenome | biome: ENVO:00009003; feature: ENVO:2100002; material: ENVO:00002003... | reverse complement strand
AGAACGCTTTCGCAGAAATACAGAAGCAATAAAGGTACTCAAAGAATGTGAGTTTGAAAACAGATTTGCTACACCCGAAGAACAACTTGTCTTATCTAAATATGTCGGTTGGGGCGGTTTGCCCGAAGCCTTTGACGAGAATAATTCTGCGTGGGCAGATGAGTTTGTAGAGCTTTACACTTTGCTTTCACCCGAAGAATACGCTTCGGCAAGAGAAAGCACCTTGACCGCCTTTTATACCCCTCCAGCAGTTATCAATGCCATATACAAAGCAATGGAACAGATGGGATTTCGTGAGGGCAATTTGTTAGAGCCGTCCTGCGGTATCGGTAATTTTATCGGTATGCTGCCAAAATCAATGGAGAACGCAAAAGTTTACGGCGTTGAACTTGATACCGTTTCGGCAGGTATTGCACAGCAGCTTTATCAGAAATCCTCAATAGCGGCACAAGGATTTGAAGAAGTCAATGTTCCCGACAGTTTCTTTGACGGAGTTATCGGCAATGTGCCGTTCGGCGATTTCAAGGTGACAGACAAGAGATACGATAAGTACAACTTCCTTATTCACGACTATTTCTTTGCCAAGTCTTTGGATAAGTTAAGACCCGGCGGTGTAATGGCTCTTGTTACGAGCAAAGGCACAATGGATAAAACCAATTCATCGGTCAGAAAATATATTGCTCAAAGAGCAGAACTTCTCGGAGCAATCAGACTGCCGAATGTTACTTTTAAGGGCAATGCCGGAACAGAGGTCGTATCGGATATTTTGTTCTTGCAAAAGCGTGACAGGCTCATTGATATTGTACCTGACTGGGTACAGCTTGGCACGAATGAAAATGGTATCACGATGAACTCATATTTTGTAGAGCATCCTGAAATGATACTGGGCGAAATGAAAACAGTAAGCGGTCGCTTTGGAGAAGAAGTAACCTGCGTACCGTTTGAAAATGCAGATTTATCCGAATTGTTATCGGAAGCGGTAGCGAATATACACGGAGAAATTTCCGATTACGAAGTGGAAGATGAACTTGAGGAAGAAGATAATTCTATCCCGGCAGACCCGAATGTGAGAAACTTCTCATACACGATTGTTGACGATAAAATCTATTTCCGTGAGAACTCTCGTATGTCGCCTGTTGAGGTATCGGCAACAGCCGAAAACCGCATTAAGGGTATGGTTGCGATAAGAGATTGTGTCCGCAACCTGATTGAACTTCAAACCGAAGATTATCCCGACGAAGAAATCAAAGCCGAGCAGTCAAAACTCAACAGCCTTTATGACGGTTATACAAAGAAATACGGACTGATTAACAGCAGAGCCAATGTGTCGGCATTCGGTGATGACAGTTCCTTTGCCCTACTTTCCGCACTTGAAGTTATCAACGAAAACGGTGAACTTGAACGCAAGGCAGATATGTTCTTTAAGCGTACAATCAAACCGCATAAACCAATAACGGAGGTTGATACGGCGGACGAAGCGCTTGCCGTATCTATGGGAGAGAAAGCAACCGTTGATATGGCATATATGCGTGAGCTTACAGGCAAAAGCGAAGAAGAATTATTCTCCGACTTAAAGGGCGTCATATTCTTAAACCCGCTTTATGGTTATGGAAATGTAACCGAGCAAAAGTATTTGATGGCAGATGAGTACCTTTCGGGAAATGTCCGAGAAAAACTTATTACAGCCAAAAAGTCTGCCGAGGTTTATCCCGAAGATTACAAAATCAATGTAGAGGCTCTGGAAAAAGTTCAGCCGAAAGACTTGACCGCAAGCGAAATATCCGTAAGGCTCGGTGCAACTTGGATACCGCCCGAAATCTTTGAGAAGTTTATGTTTGAATTTCTCGATACTCCACGCTATGCACAATGGAACATCAAAGTACACTACTCTCAATATACCGGCGAATGGAACATCGAGGGCAAAAGTTATGACCGTTCCAATGTGAAAGCGTACAGCACTTACGGCACTTCCCGTATTAACGCATACAAGATAATCGAGGAAACGCTGAACCTGAAAGATGTCCGTATCTTTGACTATATCGAAGATGAGGACGGTAAGAAAAAAGCCGTTCTTAATAAAAAAGAAACGGCAATCGCACAGGCAAAGCAGGAACTTATCAAGCAAGGCTTCCAAGATTGGGTATGGGCTGACCCTACCCGCCGAGAAAAACTCACGAAGATGTATAACGAAAAGTTCAACAGCATAAGACCCCGTGAGTATGACGGAAGTCATATTACTTTTAACGGTATGAACCCCGAAATTGAACTGCGTGAACATCAGAAAAATGCGGTAGCACATATTCTTTACGGCGGAAATACGCTGCTTGCACACGCAGTCGGTGCAGGCAAGACTTTCGAGATGGTATCAGCCGCTATGGAGTCAAAGCGTTTAGGACTTTGCAACAAGTCGCTGTTCGTAGTCCCGAATCATTTGACGGAACAATGGGCAGCCGAGTTCTTACAACTCTATCCTGCGGCTAATATTCTTGTTGCAACGAAGAAAGATTTTGAAACGAAGAATCGTAAAAAGTTCTGTGGCAGGATTGCAACTGGAGATTATGACGCAGTTATTATCGGTCACAGTCAGTTTGAAAAGATACCTATGTCTGTTGAAAGGCAAAGGGCAATCTTAGAGCAACAGCTTCAGGAATTGACTGACGGCATTATCGACTTAAAGAAAAACCGTGGAGAAAACTTCTCTATTAAGCAGCTTGAAAAGTCGAAAAAGGCTGTGAAGTTGAAACTGCAAAAACTCAACGACCAAAGCCGTAAAGACGATGTGGTAACCTTTGAAGAACTCGGTGTGGACAGGCTCTTTATTGACGAGAGTCATTACTACAAGAACCTCTATCTTTATACCAAAATGCGTAATGTGGGCGGTATCGCACAGACAGAAGCACAGAAATCTTCCGACCTGTTTATGAAGTGCAGATACCTTGATGAACTTACAGGCGGTCGAGGAACGGTATTTGCAACCGGTACTCCTATCTCAAACAGTATGGTGGAACTCTATACTATTCAGCGATACTTGCAGTACAACACGCTCGTAAAAAACAACTTACAGCACTTCGACTCGTGGGCAAGTACCTTTGGAGAAACTGTAACAGCAGTTGAACTTACACCGGAGGGTACGGGATACAGAGCAAAAACACGATTTGCAAAGTTCTACAACTTACCAGAACTTATGGCAATGTTCAAAGAGGTTGCGGACATTAAAACAGCGGATATGTTGGCATTGCCTGTACCCGAAGCACACTTTCACAATGTAGCGGTCAAGCCGTCTGAAATGCAGAAAGAAATGGTTGCCTCCCTTGCAGAGCGAGCCGAGAAAGTTCGCAGCGGCGGTGTGGATTCAAGCGTTGACAATATGCTTAAAATCACAAACGACGGCAGAAAGTTGGCACTTGACCAGCGTATGCTCAATGATATGTTACCCGATTATGAGGGCAGCAAAATCAATGCCTGCGTTGACAACATCTATCGCATTTGGGAAGAAACAACAGACAAGAAATCAGCGCAGCTTGTGTTCTGCGACCTATCAACGCCAAAGAACGACGGTACTTTTTCGGTGTATAACGACATCAGAAAGAAGTTGATTGAGCGAGGCATTCCCGAAAGTGAAGTTCGCTTTATCCACGAAGCAGACACCGATGTTAAGAAAAAGGAGTTATTCCAAAAGACACGCAAAGGCGAAGTCAGAGTGCTACTCGGTTCTACTCAAAAGATGGGAGCCGGGACGAATGTTCAGGACAGGCTTATCGCACTTCACGATGTTGATTGTCCGTGGAGACCAGCAGATTTGGAGCAACGCAGCGGTCGCATTATCCGTCAAGGCAACTCAAACCCGGAAGTAGATATTTACCGCTATGTTACGGAACAGACCTTTGACGCATATCTCTATCAGCTTGTAGAGGGCAAGCAAAAGTTTGCAAGTCAGATTATGACGAGCAAATCTCCGGTCAGAAGTGCGGAAGATATTGACGAAACCGCACTTTCTTATGCCGAGATTAAAATGCTTGCAACCGGCAATCCGTATATCAAAGAGAAGATGGATTTAGATATTCAGGTACAAAAGTTGAAACTGTTAAAATCCAATTTTCTTTCTGAAAAATACGCTTTGGAAGATAAGATAATCAAATATTACCCGCAGCGTATCACTTCTCTTGAAAACCGCATAAACGGCTTAAAAGCAGATGTGGAAACTGCGAAGCAGCACCCGAAACCAACAGATGACCGCTTTATCGGTATGGAGGTTAAGGGTGTTTTTTATTCCGAAAAAGCAGAAGCCGGCAAAGCAATCATTAAAGCCTGCAAGCAGATGAACAGCCCCGACCCTATTCCTCTCGGCAAGTACAGAGGATTTGAAACGGAACTTCTTTTCAACACCACAGAGCGCAGCTACGAGGTTAGGATTAAAGGTGCGACAAGCAAAAACATTACGCTCGGCGACGACGCACACGGCAACATCACTCGTATTGACAACGGCATTGAGAAGTTTGCGGAGAGTTTAACCTTTGCCGAAAGCGAACTTGAAAACACTAAAGCTCAATTTGAAACTGCAAAGAAAGAAGTCCAAAAACCGTTTATCCAAGAGGACAAATTGAGGACTAAACTTGCAAGACTTGATGAACTCAATATCCTGCTCAATATGGACAAAACAGAAAATGAAATTGTCGGTGGCGAGCCTGATGAGGGCGAAGTGCCGACTACACGAAAGGAGAAAACTTATGAAAGATAATATGAAAGAAAAGGACTTGACGGTAGATTTCTTTTTCGGAAACGAGGAAATCAATCCGTTTAACGCACCACAGATGTGCGTTGTTCGTCGATTAAGTAATGCTTATCACGAACTGGAAAACGAAAAAATTCCGGCTAATAAGGCGGAAATCAATCTCAGAATTGCTAAACTCAGTTTCTATGAAGAACTCATTGACATCTGCATTCAAACCGATTTTTCACAGGCTGACATTATCGCTCTTTATGAGGAGGAAGACCTTGCGGAAATTGCTTGGCTTTTTTGGAATGATGTTAAGTGTCCGGTCACCGATGTTCTTTTGCTGATTGCGAAGCTCGCTTATTGTGATGAGATAAGCGATAAGGTAATCGACTTCCTTGTGTAAAGCGAGGTGGTTTATATGCCATATATCGCACCGGAGGTCATAACCGAAGCCAAGCGAATGGACTTATTGACCTATCTCAGAGAGTATGAACCGAACGAGCTTGTGAAGTATTCAAACAACACCTATACCACAAGAACCCACGACAGCTTGAAAATTTCAAACGGAAAATGGATGTGGTGGTCAAGAGGTATCGGGGGCAAATCTGCCCTCGATTACCTTATAAAAGTTCGTGGAATGGACTTCGTTGAAGCGGTTCAGACCATTATGGGTAATAGTTCAGTAAGGTCTCCGATACCCGAAAACACAAAAAGCTATAATAATCAACCGTTGCTACTCCCCGAAAGAAGTCCCACTACGGATGTGGTATTTGAATATCTTTTCGGGCGTGGCATTGATTACGAAATCATCAATTACTGCTTGGAAAAGGAACTGGTAATTGAATCGCTGCCGTATCACAATGTTGTTTTTATCGGCTACGACGAAAGCAATAAACCAAAGTATGCAGCTTACAGAGCCACAAATCAATCAAGACTTATGGGCGACTGCACCGGTAGCAAAAAGCAATATTCTTTCCGTCTTACTGCCGAAAACACCGGCGAGGTTCATTTGTTTGAATGTGCCATTGACCTACTCTCCTATGCAACTTTGATGAAGTTGGAGGGAAAGAATTGGCGACAGTTTAATCTTATTTCTCTTGCCGGGGTGTACTCGCCAAAGCAAAATATCGGGGACTCGAAAGTGCCTGTTACGGTTAGAAAATTGCTTGAAAAAGACAAGTCAATTAAGCGTATCATTCTCCATTTGGACAATGATATTGCCGGAAGAAAAGCAACCAAGGCGTTGCAAACTATTCTTACGGATAAGTATGAAGTCGTTGACGATCCGCCCAAGTGCGGAAAAGATGTCAACGACTTTCTTTGTGTCAAGTTAGGAATATCAAAGAAGCACGAAAGGAGTTTTGAAAGATGAATGTTGAAAGAATCAGAGAAATGTACCCGGAGGGAACGCAGATTATCCTTCAAGAAATGCAAGGCGAAAACCAAATGCCTTATGGTTTGAAAGGAACGGTTAAGTTCGTTGACGACGCAGGTCAAATCCATATGAGGTGGGAAAACGGCAGCTCACTTGCACTAAACATTGATGAGGATACCTTTGAAAAGGTTGAAACCTCTGAAAAGATTTCTGTCATTCTTATTGAACCGGGCAGGTATCCGAAGCTTATTGAAATTGAGGATACGCTGGAAGCAATGCAGGAAACCGTAGGCGGATATATTGAGGAATATATGCCGTTTGATGATGAGGTTGCAATCATTTGCAACGAAGAAGGCAAGATGAACGGTGCTGAACTCAACAGGGCAATTTATTCCGAACCTGAAAATGTTGAGATGAGTTATCAGCAGTTGAAAGCCTATTTGCGGCAGGCAGAAAAAGATAGAAGTCATACTGTCGGATATATTGTTTTTACAGCTGACAGCTTCGACAAATCTTATACAGAGGAAGAACGAACCTATGTTGTCGGCAGTAACAATAAGGCTTTCATCGAAGGTATGGGTGGATACTCTATCTATGCTTCTTCCCTTGACGGCTCGGATAAAAATGTGCGACTGGAAGCATATATGGCTGATGAATACGGTGGAAAGGACGGTTGGAAGATTGAAAAGTGCTATGTGAAAGACGAGAACAATCGTGAAATGCTGGACATTATTGCCGGCAAGTTTTTCATTGCCTATGCACCGATTGAGTCGGAGAAACTTCTCAGTATGCCAAAGGATTTGATGAAAAAGTATGAGGAGAAATTCAAGTATCCGGAGCGTTTTTATCAAACAGATAACGGCATTGTAGCGAAAGCGTATAAGCCGGTATCAAAGGATATGGAGAGATAAAGAGACAATCTCCGGGGCAACCCTACGAGTCTGCACAAACTTAGCAAACTTAGCGAGCAGACCATTTGGATAACCACAGGTTTCCAAACGGTAAAACTCGTTAGGGGTTGCCCCTAATACCCCAAAGAGAAAGGAGAGAAATTTTGCGAGAGATAGTATTAACAGTCGCCGGTTTAATCATCGGCGGTTTTTTCGGAGTTACTTTTATGTGCCTGTTTCAAATAAATAAGGACAGGCACTATTTTATTTCAAGAAAGGATGACAAAGAAAATGAGAAAAAGAAACATTCAGAAGATTGTTAGGCTCAGCCGTGATGAAGCACAGGACTTGCAGAAAAAAGCAAAGAAGGCTTGCCTTAGTGAAGCCGGACTTATCCGTTTGCTTCTCCGTGGTTACGAGCCGAGAGAAAAGCCCGACGAAAGATTTTACGATGTTATGCGTGAACTTTCCGCAATCGGTAACAACATCAATCAGCTTGCCGCAAAAGCAAACACGCTCGGCTTTGCAGACGCAACGCAGCTTAAAAAAGAAGCGGAGCGTTGGCACAAGTTTCAGGCAGATGTTGAACGAGTTTTTCTCAGACCCAATGAGAGCGATATGAAATGGCAGTAAGTAAGTTGTGGGCAGTCACTTCAAGGCTCGGTCAGGTTATTGATTACGCAGCCAATCCCGCAAAAACGGCGGCAGATAATTACACCGAGGAACAGTATCAAGCACTCCGTGATGTGTTGGCTTACGCAAAGGACGAAGAAAAAACCGAGCGTGAATTTTTCGTTGAAGGTATCAACTGCAATCCGCTTACAGCCCGTGACCAATTTGTATCGGTTAAACAGGCATACGGTAAAGAAGAAGGCATACAAGCCTACCACGGATACCTGAGTTTTAAGGAACAAGATATTTCGCCGGAGCTTGCACAGAAAATCGGAATGGAGTTTGTAAACGAAGTTTGGGGCAAAAGATTTCAAGCGGTAGTAACTACGCATTTGAACACAAAGCATTTGCATTGCCACTATGTAATCAACTCAGTTTCCTTTGTGGACGGTAAGAGATTATGGGGCGACGAAAAAGCGTGGTTCAAGTTTCGCTTGGTTGCAGATAAAATTTGCGAAAAGTACGGACTTTATTATAATCCAAATCCAAATCGCAGTAAGCAATCATCCTACTATTACAAACAGGAACAAGCCGGAATGCCGACTCGATACTCAATGACTCGTCAAGCCATAGACGAAGCGATTGCTCACAGCACGAACCTTAAAAGTCTTGATTATGCACTGACTCAAATGGGTTATGAGCATTGTTTGAGTGAAAGCCGTAAGTATTGGACGATTGTGCCGAAAGGATACAAAAAACCGATAAGGCTTAAAAATCTCGGTGAAGATTACACCGAAGAAGCAATCAAGCGTAGGCTTACTGAAAATCAAGGCGTACGCTTAATGCCGTTTACAAATCAGACGGTAGTCATCAGACAGTACCGACTGCCTACAAGAGAACACAAAATAAAAAAGGTCGGCGGACTGTATGGGCTGTATCTGCATTACTGCTACAAGCTCGGTTATCTGCCTAAATACAAAAAACAAAATACCGCAAGGCTTCATTACCTTCTCAAAGAAGATTTATTGAAGCTGGATAAAATCACACAGGAGACAAGGCTGCTCGGACGAGAAAATATTTCTACGGACGAACAGCTTTTCTCATATAAAGAGTCGGTGTTGTCGCAAATCAAAACTTTGACTGACGACAGAACGCACCTGCGAAAACAGTTAAGAAAAAAATTGAGTGATGATGAGCTGTCAAAGGTCAAAGAACAGATTTCAACAATCACCGGCAAATTGTGGACTCTCCGTAAAGAGGTCGGTCTTTGTGATGACATTGCCGAAAGGTCAAAGGTTATTGAAGCCAATCTTGAAACGGTAAGAGCCTACGAAGAAAAACAAGAAAGAAAGGAGCAAAACCGAAATGACAAATTCAGGTGACGCAGCAGAACAGGTCGTAAGATTATCTCTTGAAGGCTTTGAAGTTGCTGCTAAACTAACCGGTTCGGCTGCAAAGAATATTGCTATTCTTCTCGCTTCCGTGTTAAAGCAGGAAGCAACGCAGGCGAACAAGACAAGAGGTAAAGCCCGTCTTACCAATATGATTAAATCGGGCAAAGAGTTGAAAGTGTTTTCTATTCCGAATAAGGACTTAAAGAAATTCACCGAACAGGCAAAACGCTACGGCGTTCTTTACTGCGTGTTAAGGGATAAAAACACAAAGGGCGATAGTGTGCCGATTGATATTATTGCTCGTGCGGAGGACGCTTCCAAAATTCAGCGTATCGTTGAGAGATTTGAACTCGGTAAGGTTGATAAGGCTGCCATCGTTACGGAGTCGCAGAAAGCGGTTGAAAAACGAGAAGCCTTAGAAAAGGACAAGCCGACAAAAACCAAAAACGAAATCATTACCGAGGAAGCAACCCGAAAACCAATTCAGAAAGACGGGTACTCGCAATCAAACCCCACAGTCGCCAAGACGGACAAAAACCCTCCGTCAAGGCAAAACTCAGAGCCGGCAGATATGCGAACTGACAAGGGTGCTGTAAGCGACGGACAGAAAAAGCCGTCGGTCAAAGAAAAGCTCGACCGATATAAGGCTCAGTCCAAGCAACAGAAAGAATCGGAACGCAAAGAGCCGGAAGTCGATAAGACAAAGAGTAACTCTGCACCAAAGCAAACGGTACACAAACAGCCGAAAAACAAACCTAAGAAATCGAAAGAGAGGTAATTATAATGACAAACAATTTTACTCCTGCAAAGGCAGGCGGTCAGCGACCGAGACTTTCCAAAGAAGAATATGCCGAGAAGATGAGAAAAGAAAAAGAAGCCGTTTATCAAATGGCTGATGAAACCGCAACGGGGATTGTTGCAAGTCCTGAAAAGTTCAAGGCTTTTCTTGATACGCAGAGCCGACTTGACAGATACTCTGCTGTCAACGCTCTCCTCATTTTTAAGCAGCTGCCCGAAGCAAGTTAGCTTAAAAACTTTGACGATTGGAGCAAAGACAACATCAAAATCACGAAAGGTGCTAAGAGCATTTCTATTCTTGAACCTGTTGAATATGCAAAGCGTGACGGTACAACCGGAATTTCCTACAATGTGAAAAAGGTCTTTGATGTATCTCAGACAAATGGCAAACGACCGCCTGCGCCGACAGTCAACCGTGACCCTAAAGCACTCATTACCACAATGCTTGATTCTTCTCCTGTCAATGTGGAAGCGGCAGACGACCTGCCGTATCCGAATATGGCAGCATTCTATAACAACGAGGAACAGACCTTGTATGTTAAGCGTGATGTGGGCGACAGCGTAGCGGTTGCACAGTGCGTAGCACAGGAACTTGGTCACGCACAGCTTTCTATCAACAGCGACAGTTACAGCCGTTCCGATATGGGCTTTCAGGCGGTATGTATCGGATATATGCTTTGCAAAAAGTACGGTATTGATACGCAGAATTTTGCCATCAACCGTATTCCGGATAAGCTCGCTAACAAAGAACCAAAGGATATTCGCTATGAACTTTCCAAAACGAGAAATGCGATGGCGGATATTCATTCCCGTGTTTCCGATGAGCTTTACAAGAAAAAGCAGGCTCGCTCAAAAGACTATGAAAGATAAGAGGTTAGATTATGGTGAAAGAAGAAATGTATCATATAGCGTTGGATGATTACGAACACGGCATTATTATCCGTTCTCTCAACGATGAAAAAACGGACTTGATGAACGAGGGTAAATCCACCGACGCTGTCGATGACCTTATCATTAAGGTCGGAACTGCCCCAAAGAAAAAGTTCAAAGTTATCGAAAAGGAACGCTCTTGTGAATCGAGATAACGAAAGGCAGACTGCTGTTATTCTTTCCGTTATCGGTATTATCCCGGTCGTATGGCTGGCACTTTTGATTGCACCCTCTGTAAAAGGTGGATTGCCGGAAATTCTGCCAAGCCTTTTGTCGGCTTTTAACAAACCGTTCCATATTGAAGTTTGCGAGGACAGCTTAAAAACTGTCCTCGTTTTGCTTCTCTGTTACGGACTCGGTCTTGGAATTTACTTCTCAACACAGAGAAATTACCGAAGGCGTGAAGAACACGGCTCTGCTAAATGGGGCAACGCAAGAGCCGTAAATAAGAAATACAGACAGTCGCCGGATTCCGCAAACAAACTGATGACGCAAAATGTTTGTATCGGGCTTAATGCAAAGAAACATCGAAGAAATCTAAACACACTTGTATGTGGTGGTTCGGGTGCAGGTAAGACAAGATTTTACTGTAAACCTAATTTAATGCAAAGCAACACATCGTTTGTTATTCTTGACCCAAAAGGCGAAATTCTGAGGGACACAGGAAAGCTTCTTGAAAGTAAAGGTTATGAAGTTCGTGTTCTTGATTTGATTTCAATGGAAAAAAGCCATTGTTATAACCCATTTGTCTATTTGCAGAATGATAATGATGTGCAAAAACTCGTGACGAACCTTTTCAAGAGTACCACTCCAAAGGGCAGTCAGTCCCTAGACCCATTTTGGGACACTTCCGCTTCAATGCTGTTGCTTGCTTTGGTGTTCTATTTGCACTATGAAGCACCGGAAGAAGAACAAAACTTCGCAATGGTTATGGAAATGCTCAGAGCCGGTTCGATTGAGGATGAGGAAGATACAA
>ENA-OYXH01000667-OYXH01000667.1-human-gut-metagenome-genome-assembly--contig:-NODE-667-length-11794-cov-5.241417_pt1 | contig 11794 bp, 10 predicted proteins | sample MGYA00244844_ERZ653420 | MGnify/ENA primary metagenome ERZ653420 (study PRJEB26926, sample SAMN06164998) | human gut metagenome | biome: ENVO:00009003; feature: ENVO:2100002; material: ENVO:00002003... | reverse complement strand
ATAAGAGACAGCTCCTATTCCATCCAGAAATTCTTCTGATCCTCTTCTGTAAAAGATACCGGCAACACAATAAATGCTCCATTTTCCCCGCTTCCATAGATTATGCTCTTTTCCGGTCTTTCCTTTGACAGATAAACACTTTTTGCTCCAGTTATCAGACTAAGCATAAGTAAATATTCCGCATTTACTGCAGCTTCCCTGTCTCCCAGGAAACAAAAGATACGTTTCGATCTGTACCTTCCTCTTTCCTTTTTCAAAGTTTTTACCATCTGATCCAGTTCATCCGGCAATGCCGTCTCTTTTTCATTCATGATTCGTGCGTTTTCCATATAGTCATATATCTGCTTCTTTACATACGAACCGTCCCGCTCCAACAATTCCACAGGTTTGTTTAAACATACACAAAAATGAGTGCCTGCAACATACTGTCTTTCATCTTCAATCCAGCTTCCATAATAAGTAGCACCTCTTCTTTCTGCCATTTTGATCAGATCATTTACCATACGCTGTACTTTCTTTTCCTGCACTGTTTTGTTTTCTTTTTCCATTTCTTTTCCCTTTCTGCCGTTGCGACATCGCATTTATGTTGACGGCATGCTGACCCTTCCAATACATACAAAGTGTTCCTTCCAAAAGCTTGTATTTAAGTCCGCAAAGCCGATCGGGTTACCGGCATGAAACATCCTTCCATTTCCGGCATAGATCCCAACGTGCGTGATGTAATTGTCTGTCTTATATGTTTTCGTGAAAAAGACCAGATCTCCCGGCTGCGCTTCCTCCAACTCCAGATGCTGCACGGCTTCATACTGTTCCTGCGCTGTCCTTGGCAGTGACACTCCCGCCTGTCCAAAACACCATTGCGTTAACCCGGAGCAGTCAAAGGATGTCTGCGGACTTGAACCACCCCAGACATATTTCCATCCCTGATATTTATAAGCTTCCGCAAGAACCGCATTCGCCGTATCTGCTGGTAACGGCTCTGACTCCAGATATTGTTTTACAAGATATACATAAAACATGTTTCCGTAGCCATATCTCCATCCGCCATTCTGCGCGATCGCAACCGGATTATCATACTTTACTTTTCTGCCGCCGCATTTGCTACTTGCAAAATCACACGACAACTGAAATGTATGAGCCTTTCCCCTGACTGATATATAATCAATATATCCGGCTCCATAATTGTATGCCTGGATCACTGCATCAAGATCGCAACCTAACGTGTCCGCTTTCTGCAGCAACATGGCAAAATATGCAACTGCAGCCTTGATAGATTCCGAAGGGGTTTTCTCTTCTTCTGTCAGACCACTGTTTCCAAGTGACTGCATCGGATCATTTCCTTCCCCTCCAGTCTCCACCATCATGATGGCAAGCAGATACTTTTCATACTCATGTATGTTGTATTCCGCTGCCGTATCCCCGACAAAGGCTGCATATTCCCTTACTTTGTCAGATAACCCAAGACCGGATGCATGCTTTGGATTTCCATCATCATTATCATCTGTGACGCCAACAAGTATCACACTGCATACCAAAAGTAGGAAAACAGGAAATAAAATACATAAGGCAGTTACTATCCGCTTTACACGCTTCATCCCTATTTCCTCCTCGTATCCATATTCCGATCATCCTTCCTTATTTCTGTCACTTTTCTTACATGAGGTTCCGCATGTCCTACATTTCTCCGTTCCGTTAAAATCTCATTTCTTAAATCCTTTGCATTTCCACTGGATCTTATGACAGTTTTTCCCGGTACAGACTCTGGCTTTGCTCCCCTTAGATCCTGTCCGGCATTTTTCTCCTGCAGTCCTTTGCTTCCCGTTCCCTGCTGTTCTAATCCTTTCATAAATTTTTCTTGATCCGTACTGTTTAACATCGTTCCATAAGTTCCAAGCTCTTTTCTCACGTCCTTATCTGAATACGGAAGACGGGTTATGCTCTGTTTGTAACGGATCTCCTCTAACGGTGTTCCTATTCGTTCCGTCTTCTGATCATTCTTTCTGATCCGTTCTTCACTTCCTGCCATGTCCCTTAACTTTTCATCGGATGCCTTTCGCATCTGTCCTCTGCTGTCAATAAAACTCTTTCCAGCCTTCGCACTGCGGTTTAAACCATCCACACCACGGTATTTATCCAGTTCTTTTCCATTTACCGGAATCCGTTGGTGGAAGTCAATTCCATCATAACGTTTTAGCGCAGTTTCGCTTCTTCGTTTTGCAAGATACATTTCACGACGCTTTTTTCCTGCATCTGCCCGGATCCGGTTTCGTTCCTGCAGACGGTCTGCCTCTCTTCTGCTCCGTTCTCCAGCTATGCCTTCTTTAAAGTCTTTTACATTCTGATCTAACGCTTTTCGATGTAATCCTGCCTGGTATCTTATTTCAGTCGGTGTATTCTTTACATTATCTTTTACCATGCCGAAACGTTCTTTTAAGCGTTTTCCGGAATCCATAACCATACCGACACGTTTTCCGGCTTTTGTACCTGCAGACTGTGTTTTACTGCCGTAAGATACTGTCGTTCTTTCATTTTCAGACGCTCCATTGTTTTCCGTCCCATTCACATTTTCATTTGCCCGGACTGGTTCTCTTACAGGCTTACTGCCACTATTATTTGTATGTGATGATGCCCTCTGTGAATTGCTTTCACCTGAAGGCGCCGGTTCATTTCCAGAACTGCTTCCAGCATTTCCACCTGTACCGCCGCCAGTTCCATTTCCTGCACTTCTGCTTACTGCAGCACGTCTGCCGCCAGAATAATACCTTCGTCCAAACAATTTTCTCATAACCATATATCTTCCCATGCTCTTTAAGAAACGACCACGCTTATTGCTGCCGCCATCTCCTAACGCAACCATAGATAAAATTTCATCCATCTTTAAATACGTTCCAACAAAAACAACGATCTGTAAAAATGCAACCATTAAAAACGGATAATCTCCTGACATGGAATAGATCATTGCAGATAGAGAAAACGCAATCGTAATGAGAAGTGTTAATCCTGCGCGCATTAAAATCGTATTGAACAGTTTTAACACCGCCTTTTTCAACAATCCGTTATAAGTCGGCAGCATGGATAAAATAAAATTCAGCGGCAGATACAACGCAAATATGATAAACAAAAGCTGGGTAAATATAACCAGCCCACACATTATGACCACAAAAATACTGATGATCAGATTCAAAAAACCTATTAAAATAACTGTTCCAAATCTGCCTGCTACATTCGTCACAGTCATATTTACATTTTTATAAGTTTCAATATCTGTCTTTACTGCAGTCTGACGGTCTTCTCCGAAATTCGTTACAGGACTGACAGATAAAATTGATTTAATACGATCTCCATCAACTCCCGCTGCAATACGCTCTGATTCGATTGCAGTTTCATCCGTCGTACCAAACTGCAAAAGCAGCCATGGTTTATAGACCTGAATTGCAAACAGGTTATTCCGGATCTTGTCTGTTGCTTTTACTCCCATCTCATCATTTCCCGGCATGACAAGTTTTGCCCCAAGCTCCAGGACACCATTGCTTAAATCCGCGGAAAAATCATTGATATTTTTAATGTACTGCGGCGCATAAGCAATAAACGCGGCAGTTAAAAGAAAGATCACAAGCATATTTACCGCTGCGCTGACTGCCTCTGTGGTTTTTCTTTTGATCAGCCCGGCATATGCCATGTAGCCGCCCACGATCAATACGATAAACAGTAACAGCCAGGTATAAAAACCATCCGCATTGAATTTCTTCGATCCGGTATTCATGCCCGCCAGGATCTGAATGTTCTTTCCGATGTCGTCTGCCATATCACCGATAAAATCAAGCGAATACGTCTGCTGCACAATATATCCCGTTCCGCTGCTCAGCAATACACTGATCAGCCAGATTCCGTCACTGATTCCATAAAAAACGGATGAAATCTTATTATCTATCCTGTCCATCCAATTCCAGGGAAGCCAGTCCCAGGAAGTGTCCACATAGAAATCGATCTGATAATTATCCCATCGGTACTGACTATACAGATTTCCAGCATCGATCGTTTCATCTACCAGTCCGGAAGCCGCAGCTACCTCCATATTGGCAGCCGATAAAAATAATCCTGTCAGAAGCATGCATACAAGAAATGCTGACAGGATCTGTTTGCGCGGCTTTTGCAGTCTTTTTGTTTTCATTCCCCATTTCTTTCTCATGAAACTTCCTCCCTTCTTGGAGGTCTGGTATCAAATGCGTCAAATACATGCTGCAGTAATATCTGTGTATGTACTTTTCCAACACGACCGTAAATGTCCTGCATCAGACATTCCCCAGTTTCTAATGCCATGATCGCATTCTGGTTTTCTTCATCATCCGGATCCAGCCCAAAGAATCTTAATGTATTCCGGATCTCCGTCTTATCTGTGGAATGAAAAGCGAACTTCAAACCGATATTGTTTTTGATTTTTTCGTCCAGAAGATCGGAAGAACTCTGCGTGATAAAAAATACACCGGACTGCATGGAACGTCCGGCACGTACAAGTTTATTCGATAAAGCTGCTCCCTGTGCTACCTGCAGGAGACTCCATGCCTCATCTAAAGCAACGATTTTATAAATTTTCCTGTCTGAATAAATAAAATCCAATGCAAAAGTTCCGATCGTGATCATAACCGCAATACTTAAATATTCGATACTGGTATATTCCTCCACATTTTTTTCAGAATCCGGCAGCATCAGATCCTGCACCTGCAAAATGTTTAAAGCCTTATCTGCACTGATCTTACGCGTCACTTTTCCATCTGAAAACAGCAATCCCGCAAAATCATAATCGGTAAACGCTGCTATGTGGCTTGCAAGCAGATGCGCTTCTTCATCCTCCATCTCATTTAATTCATCGATCACATATAAAAGTCCGCTATCCGATCTTTTTGTAACTGCCTTTACCGCATCACGTAAAAGCGGGAAACGTTTTCCATCTTTAATACTGACACCAGTCAAAAATGTCAGGATATCCATCGCCAGGCTGTCTGCATCTTTCTTATTCTGCATGATCACATACGGATCAAGCATTCCTTTATTGCCCTCATCACTGGTCAGGTTGATAATGTTAATTTCATCCGAAAGTTCCGGAAGCATTTCTTTCCATTTCCCGCGTTCTGATTTCGGATCAAGGATCAGCGCCCTTGCGCCATGTAAAACTTCCTGGTAAATGATGTTATTTGCAGACATTGATTTACCACCGCCAAGCGTTCCGGTAAATGCCACAGCAAGGGCATTTGTAACACTGCCGGCTACGTTCTGACAGGCAAGAGACGGGTCTATGTAGATATTATTTCCAGTCTCCGTGTCATACCCGATGTAACTTCCATCCGGATCACCCAGGATGCGCGCTGCACCGAATCCAAGTCCCGCCAGGAAATCTGCTTTCACATACTGGATATAATCATTTTCATATCTTGATCCAGACGGAATAAATTCTTCGTGGAATCCGATCATATCGCCAAACGGGCGTACCAGTTTAATGTTAAAATCATTCTCGTAATAATCCCTGACCTCCGCGATACGACGTTCCAGCTCCTCTTCGCTTTCTGCAGCAATCCGGACAACGTAGCTTAATTTGTACATGGATTCTTTTGTTCTGCCTAAGTCCTTTTCCAGCTCGTCCACATCCACCAGTGCCTCTACCACGGAATTATCCGTATCGGCACCAGCCTCATACGCATGCTCATCTAAGTCATTTAATTCCTTTTTCTTATTTCTGACCGTCGTCAATGCGCTTCTGTTCGGCATGATTTCAACGTTCATACTGACGTCTACCGGAAAACGGAAACGCTCCTGCTCATAATAAAAGATCTCCGACGATGGAAACTCCAGTTCCCCGATTAAAGCATTGATTGTCAGGTATGCAGCACAGCTTTCCCCCTCTTCCCTTATCATCCGGATATGTTTCTGATGCTCCTGCAGCACACAGCGCGTCAGGCGGAGAATGTCGTACTTGCGGACTAACGTTTTTTTCTCCAGCTTTTCTTTTGGAAATGAATACTCATATTTATAATACGGCGTTTTCTGTTGTCCATAGATATGCTCTACAATGTAGCCAATGTCTTTCTTTTCCAGGCGTTTTAAGGAAAACTTCCCTTTTACACGCTGTCTTAAAAAGTCTTCCAGTTTTGCATACCGCTCGATCTCTGCACTGTTTATGCTGACAAAATCACCCATCAGGTTATGGTTGACACTGTTTATAAAGTCTGTAAATACGGCTAAAATATCTTCCTTGACCTTCTTTACACTAACTTCCTCTTCTCCCTTGATCAGCTTAAAACCTAAAAAGAAACGGTAGGTAACTTCATTTTCTATTCCACCCATAGAAGTGATCAGCCCTTCTGTCTGGATGTCGATCACTTTTTCTGCTGTTTCTTTAAGATCCCCCTTTAAGTGTCTCTTGCAGCGTTCCTGCCTGTCCCTTACGGATGTTTCAGATGCAATGCAGAGCGCATGCATCTTGCCTTCCCTGTTTACCGTCATGATCTGACGGAACCGTTCATGTACTGCCATCTTTTCATCCGGAGATAAAAAAGCATAGTTGTACGGGATCAGTTCATAATACGCCCACCATTCTCCCTGCTGGTTTAAGATCATATTGTTTTCGATGTACTTAATCGGGAACATATATATCCCTCCTCACTGCGGTAATATATTCATTTACCGTCTTTTTACGATACACCACACGTTTTCCTGCATAAGTCTCTTTTGGGCGTATCAGATAATTAAATGCCGCACATAAAAAACGGTACGGGTTTTTGCCGTCAAAGCTCTTTTTTGACATCAGATACGCATTTCCTACGCATATCGCAGCCCATACAACGAAACTTTTTATATACACAAATGGCGGCAGGTTGTGAATCATAAGACATACAACTGCCGTTCCGGTAAAATACCCGATCTGTGTTATCGTCGCCGGAAACGGCAGATTAACATCCCCGACCGCATGTATCACTTTTTCAACATTCCAGATGCTTGTATATGACTTTACCTGTTTCATTTCTTCCCTTTCTTTCCTTTCTGCCTGTCCGGCGGTTTTCTTCATCCTTTTTCACTTAGCTAAGGCACAGGGCAGCCCGCCCCGCACCTTATTTTTATCAGAGATTATTTTCCTCCATCTTCTACATCATCTGCAGCACCGCCCTCGATGATCGTGCCATTATAGATCTTTAACATCGTGTCTTTTGTCCCAGAGGGATTAAAGACAAAACCAACCGCTATGACCGCGATAATTGCAAAAACAATCAGCTCCGCAATCTTGTGTTTAAATAAAAGCACAAGACCAACAATAATAATCCCTCCTAAAACCAGAGGCTGTATATTCGTCATGAGCCACGTATAAATTCCCTGTCCAAAATTCATCTTTCTCTTTCCTTTCCGCACATTTTTGTGCATAAAAAAAGACAGCTTTTTTATTGCCGTCTGTTTACTGTTACATTTTTTTCTTTTTTCTTTTTATTTCTTCTTTATGGCGCATGTTCCATAACACATCCAGCTTTGCGCTTTAAAAATTGCGACGCCGCAATTTCAGGATTCCATGTATTCCTCTTTAAGATCATCAATCCATTTTCTTCCTTTCTGCCTTGCTGTGACAACATCGTCCAGTGCCGCCTGCTGTTGTTTTAAGATCTTTTTATGATGCGGGGACAGATTGGCTTCCTCGATCATATCCTTCGCCAGGCGCGTGCCTCTGAGATCATCCAGCTTCTGTACCATTTTAAGGGACGGTGCGACCTGTCTTGTAAGCCAAAGGAGTGTCCGGTCAAGTGTGTACTCTTCCGGTTTTGTCGTCAGCTTAATGCTCCGGTACTGTCCGTTTAAAAACCACACCCAGCGCTCATTTAGCGGCCAGTTTCTGCGCTCCTGCTCCGGATCTGCGTCTACAAACCTTACATAATGATTGATGATAGAATAGGCAGTACAGGCAACGTCTTCCATTTCCAAAAGATCATCCATGGCGCATTCCGCACGCTCATCTTTCAACCGGATTTCAAAACGGTTCTTTGTCTCTGCCTCGTCTAAAGGAGTGCCGTTTTTTACATACTGTTCATAGTCCTTTTCATAAATACAGAAATAAATTTCACTTTTTAAGGATCCCAGGTACAATGTATTTCCCATGCTTGCCGCATCTTCTTCCCGGTTCCTTATCAGCTCCCCGGACTGGTAATCCTTAAAACTATGGAAAATCGTGATACATTCATCCCGACGGCATTTTTCTGCAAGTTCCGGGATATTTAAAATCCCAGCACGGTCGTTGATCGCAATATCAATCCGTTTAAACACCGCCCCCATTTCTCTTGCCGTCCGGAAGAAATCATACCAGGTACGTTTCTGCACCTTAAGAAACGCTTCGAACTGTCTGCACCCCTTGCCCTTTAGTTCAAGCAGGATCCCTTTTTCATGTTCCGGCGATACCATGACTGTGATATCTCCGTAGATATACTGGCGTCCGTAACCGTAAAAGCTGTGCGCTTCCTCGATCATGTACTGCATCCGGATGTTCATGACATCCTCGATCACGCGTCTTTCATCTGTGGTTGCGAAACGGATCCGGACATAGTCAAATAAAATTTCCATTTCTTTATCCGGATTAAATATCTCAAGGACCATTTCCAAATGTTCTAACAGCTTTTTTGTTGCCCGCTTCTTTCCAATCAGCAGCATACCGTAATACCCCCTGCTGATTCCTGCTGTTTCAACATATTCATTTTGTGATACGCCGTAGCTTTTTCGTCTGGCTTCCAGGTTCGTAATCCATTCCACCGGATCAAATGCAATGGAATCTTCATTTTCTTCTATATACTCGTCTGTCATCTCTCCTGCTTCTTTAATATTCCATACATCATCCGCTGATTTAAAACCTTCCTCCAGATCTTCTGTCTGCATTCTATAGCCGCTTTCTTTTTCTTTCCGGTATTCCTGAAGCACATTTTGCAGCTGGTCAGCCAGCTTGTCACTGACCGGCTTTTTCCCGTGTATCAGCATGTTATAATAGCCTCTTGAAAAACCAATGCGTTTTGCAAGTTCTACCTGGGATAATCCCAGTTCTTTGCGTTTTTTCTCAATCTCTTTTAACGTCTCCTGGTTCTTTTCCACATCTGCCACCATCCCATTTTATAATTCAGTCCTGCAGTCTCCCAGGGATATCCTCATAGATCTGCATTTCATTACGTCTTGCCTGCATAAACTCAAGCACTGCACCACGGCTCTCCCTCCAGCCCGGCATCATGTACACCCCGGTGCAGATCGACAGCAGCGTCAATGATACTTTTATATATTCCTCCCACGTCGCATCTTCCGGCAGCATTGCATTGACTTTCGCCGGATTGATCACGGAATATCCATTTTCTGTTAATTCCTTTTCTGCTTTCTCAAAACGTTTCATATAATCCGATGTTCCGGTAATCGGTCCACTGATGTAAATATGTTCCGTCTGTTTTTTATTTTCTTTTTCTTCATTCCTCTCCGGCAGTTTCACTGCCGTTTTCATACATTCGATCATACGCTTCTCCTTCCTGCTGTCTTTCTTCATAGATCCGCGACAGCTCTGTAAAAAAATCATATCCCGGATCTACATATGGAGCGTAAAACTCTGTTACAACACCGTTTCCGGTGTTCACATAGCCACGCCCGGCAATATCTTTTTCTTTGAATTGTTTGTCAATGCTGCCAAACATCATGGTGTAGCCACTTGCAGACATACTGCCCAGCGCAACACGGAAACCGAACTGATCGCGGACACCATCTCCGAGATATTTTGCATCCGGACGCTGACACGCAAGAATAATAAAATATCCTGCCTGTCTGCCTTTCATGATAATAATCCGGATCAGCTTCATAACCTCTTCCCATTCTTTTTTTGCAAGCGTATCCATAAATGCCACATATTCATCAAAGATCAGAAAATGCGGCGTCAAACCGACTTTCGCATAATTCGCACCCATCCGGAAATCCGGATGTTCCTGCATTTCATCATAACGGGCTTCCATTCCCTCGTAGAAAGCCTCCACACACTCCATTATGCTTTCTGTATCGTAATGCACATCCGGCATGATCCTGGATAAGAAAGATAAATCTGCTTTCTTCGGATCACAGATATGCAGCACCGTACCTGATTCTAACAATGCTTTTATCACGATCAGAAGAAAGATCGTTTTTCCACTTCCTGTATCACCTGAAATCAACATATGCGGCAATTTATCATATTTCCATGAGATATGCTGCATCAGATTCAGTTCTCCATTTTCTGCTTTTACATCCTGAATACCGATCCGGCTCTTTTCTACACCTGTTAAAAATTCATATCTGACCCAGATATCCTTTGTATCTTTTTTTACCAGTTCACAATTTAATCCGGTTTCCAACTTCTCTTCCAGATGAAGTAATTTATCCTGGTATTTTCCCATGGTGATCTTAACTGTCACATAAATATGCCTGTTTTTCCTTCTGTAATAAAGCGCCGGAAAATAGGTGATCCGTTCCATTCTGCCGCCTGATCTATAACGCTGCAACGGCTCTGTCTCAAACCATCGGTTTTCCAGCAGCATCCGCGACATTGCCTGACGGTTTCGGATATCCACCATGCTGCCGCTTTTCCATTTATAAAACAGATCCAGCAGACACAAAACTGTGATCAGGAAAAGAAGGAATATCCTAAACAGGATATTCCTCTCTGTCATCCAGATCGTAAATACTGATAATGCTGCAACGGTCAGGGCAAAAAAAATGACAGACCTTAAAATCAGCCTGTCATCATAACGCCCGATGCGTTTTCCTTTCCAGATTGGAAATCTGTTCATCTATTCCACTCTCCCATCCGGTTATTTATTTTTTATTTCCTCCGTCCTTTGCGTCCGTTCCGGTCTTATCTGCAGCTTTATCAGATGGTTTGTTCTGATCTGCTGTTTTCGATGCGTCTGCTCCGGCAGCTTTTGTCTGATCAGCAGGTTTTCCTGCAGCATCTGCCAATACGATATCGTCCGCATTGATGTACCAGTCTGCCGTTGCCCTTCCACCAAACGTTGCATCCGCTCTTGCGCTTACTACCGGATTTACAAGCGTTACCGCCGCATTGTATGGGAAGTCTTTTTCTCCGGCTTCCGGTGGAATGCTGACTGTGATCGTGTGCCCCTGGCGCTGACATTTCAGGTCATATGTACGTTTTGTAACCTCATCGGTCACATTCCCTTCTTCGTCCTGTGCGTAGTTCTCTCTGCGCAATGCCGCAAACTTTAATTCTCCTAATGTTTTCTCTGTATCGATAAATAATCCTTCTGAAAATCTCATTGTCTTTCCTCCATCTTTCTAATCTTTTTTATTTTCTATTCTTTTCTTTTTGAATTGTTTTCTTTTGTTTCATTTGCTATGCTGCATATGCTTCTTTTACCGGATTACTGCTTTACCCCTGTATCTGCCAGCTCATCCACGGAAATGATATCATCCGCATAAATTTTATAATTCACATAACCCCTGTTATTGATCGCGTATCCTTCAATTTCCACACGGGGATTAATAAGCGCCACCGGTTCCTCGTACTCAAAATGCTTTACCCCTGCCTTTCCAGGAATGGTAACCTCAACGTTATCCGCGCGCTGTACATCGGAATAAAGGCTGTAAGTTCTTGATGTAACCGTACGCCTGCCATTTGCACGCTGCTGGTTTTCTTTTCCTGCTCCAGCAAAGGTGATGTTTCCTAATGATTTTCCTGCATCAATAAATACATTTTTTAATTCCTGTCTCTTATACACATCTCCGAGCCCACGAGACCGGAGCCTATCTC
>ENA-OYXH01000619-OYXH01000619.1-human-gut-metagenome-genome-assembly--contig:-NODE-619-length-12330-cov-4.909817_pt1 | contig 12330 bp, 10 predicted proteins | sample MGYA00244844_ERZ653420 | MGnify/ENA primary metagenome ERZ653420 (study PRJEB26926, sample SAMN06164998) | human gut metagenome | biome: ENVO:00009003; feature: ENVO:2100002; material: ENVO:00002003... | reverse complement strand
GAGATAGGCTCCGGTCTCGTGGGCTCGGAGATGTGTATAAGAGACAGGCCTTGTCCTGTCCGGCGATGTCGAACGCCACGCCGTGATCGGGCGATGTCCGCACGCAGCCCAGGCAGGCCGTGAAATTCACCCCGTCGGGCGAGAGGGTCTTGAACGGCGTGAGTCCCTGATCGTGATACATGGCTAGTACTGCGTCGTAATCCCGGTAGTGGCCGCTGGCGAAGAATCCGTCGGCAGCGAAGGGGCCGAAAGCGAGTATGCCTTTTTCGTAAGCCTCATTGACTGCCGGTCGGATGATGTGTTCCTCTTCCGAACCGAGCAGACCGCCGTCGCCCGCGTGAGGATTGAGTGCCAGCACCGCGATACGGGGTTCGACGATGCCGAAATCCGCCTTGAGCGACGAACGCAGCTGTTCGAGCCGTGTGACGATCTTCTGCCGGGTCAGGTCGTGGCTGATCTCGGTGACCGGGATGTGGATCGTGACCAATCCCATGCGGAGCAGGTCGCTGCACATCATCATCAGGGGTTCGCCGCCCAGCTCGGCCGCCAGAAATTCGGTGTGTCCCGTATAGCGGAAGTCGTCCGACTGGATCGACTCCTTGTCGATCGGAGCCGTGACCAGTGCATCGAGCTGTTCGTCCCGCAGGTCGCGCACGGCGGCGTGGAGCGCCTCGGCTGCCGCCCGGCCCGCCTCCGGCGAGGCCGTACCCGGCTCGATCTTCGTTTCGTCGCCGCAGAGAATCAGGTTGATCTTGCCCCGGCGTATCTCGTGTATCGAAGAGGCGATATGGAAGGGGACGGGTTCCAGATCGGCGATGGTTTTCTGGTAAAATTCCGCCGCTTTCAGGGATCCGTAGATGACGGGCGTGCAGAGTTCCGTCATACGCGGATCGGCGAAAGTCTTGAGAATGACTTCCCAGCCGATGCCGTTCGGATCACCCTGCGTGATGCCTATTTTGAGTCTGTTTTCCGACATAAATAAAATTCTTTGTTCCGTTTTCGCGCACGCGATCCGACGATGGAATCCGTCTTTTCGTTGTTTGCCGGGCGAAAACGCTCTGTTTCAATCTACAAATATAGGATATTTTTTCGGAGTTCGCGGATTTTGCGCCGAAATTATGACCGGATGTAAATTTTTTTGCCGAAAATTATGGGGGGGGGGAATTTTTTCTATCTTTCGGAAAGTTTTGAACCCATTAAATTGGAAGTGTATGAAAAAGTTGCTTTTATCGGTGGTTGCGGCATTCTGCATAACCGCTTCGCCGGCCCAGAGTTTTGAAGAGTTGTTAGCTCCGGTCCATTCCTGTTGCGAGCGTGGGAATCGGGCGATGGAAGCGAAGAGGTATGCGGAAGCGGAGCGTGAGTACCGGGAGGCGATCCGCCTTTTCGAGACATTGCCCGATAGTGTCCGGACGCAGCTCGACGAGTGGAATTACGGCGGCTATTTGAGAGGCGAATATTACAACCTGGCTTGTGCACAGTCCCGACTGAACAAACGCAGGGCGGCTGTGGCGAGCCTTGCGGCCTATGTCGATTGCGGGAACTGCGATTACTCCTGGATGATCGAAGATCCCGATCTGGACAATATCCGCTCCGAGAGGGGATATGCGGAGACTGTAGAAAAAGCTCGTGAGCAGGGCGATTTCATGTGGATCTTGCGGCAGGCGGGGCCTTACGATTCCTCTGCGCCGACGGATTCTCTTCCCCGGTTCCGCTATGCCGATCCCAACGACCGCGATCTGGTGCGGGTGCGGGAGTATTTCAACTTGGACAGTATTGCCGGCAGCGGCGACGAACTGTCGAAGATCCGGAACCTGATGCACTGGGTGCACAATGCGGTACGTCACGACGGCAGTTCCCGCAATCCGACCTCTCGCAACGCGATCGATCTGATCGAGGTGTGCCGCAAGGAGAACCGGGGAATCAACTGCCGTATGATGGCTCAGGTGCTCAACGAGTGCTATCTGGCGATGGGTTTCAAGTCGCGCTTCGTGACCTGCATGCCCCGGAAGATGGTCAATGACTGTCACGTTATTAATGTCGTCTATTCCGCGACGCTCGACAAGTGGGTTTGGGTCGATCCCACGTTCGATGCCTACGTGGTCGATGAGAACGAGGTGATGCTTTCGATCCAGGAGGTTCGGGAGCGGATGCGCGACGGGCGTCCCTATTTCCTGAACGAGGATGCCAACTGGAACAACGAGTCGCCCCAGACGCAGAAACATTATCTCGATACCTATATGGCCAAGAACCTCTATTACCTGGTATGCTCCGACCGGAGCGAGTTCGACACCGAAACCTGGTGCGAAGGCAAGCATCCGATCTATTATGTTGCGCTGATTCCGGAGGGCTATGATTGCGACCGGGAGTATCATTTCATGACGACCAACGACAAATGGTTCTGGGCATCGCCGTATGCGGAGTGATTTCGGTCTGCGTTGGTTCCGAACCCTCTCCCGATCCTGCGGAGAGGGTTTTTTAGTCGCTCGGAAACAGGAGTGTATATTCTGTCGCTGGCCGGTGTGGGGCGTTTTTTAAGAATGGCGGAATGTGCGCCCGGCTAAGAAACGGAGCGCTTGGGGGAGGGAGAAATTCCGATAGGTATTCCGGTCCTCCGTATCGCTGCCGTTCTTTTTCGGCTGTCAGTTGTCTGTTTTCCGATATATGTTCGCCCGGCGTCGGGCTTATGCCGTAGAACCGTCTGTGTTTGACGTAATTACTTCCCGTTTTTCCCGAAATCGTTCGCCGAGGAGATAAAAGTCGCTAAACTAAAAAATGCACCGGACGGGGATTTGCCGGCTGAATGCCGACTCTCCGGTCCGGTTCTCTCTCGTCTTTCGGACTTGTCTTATCTCTTTGCGCTCGCCTGCCGGCGGAATTCGGCGCAGACGACGGCCGTGGCGATCGCTACGTTGAGCGATTCCGAACCGTTGCGGTCGGCGGGATAGGGCGGGATGAACAGTTTGTGCGATACGTGTCGTGCGGCGGCCGGAGCGATCCCTTGGCCTTCGTTGCCCATCAGGACGATCCCGCCCGGCGTAAGGGGTGTCGAGTAGATGTTTTCCCCCTCGAGGAAAGTCCCGTAAACGGGAATATTCCGCTCCCGAGCCTGTGCCAGGTACGGTTCGAGGGCCGTGTAGTGGACTTTGACCCGCAGGATGGCCCCCATGGTCGCCTGCACGACCTTCGGGTTGTAGCAGTCGGCGGTCGTTGGGGAACAGACGATCTCGGGGATGCCGAACCAGTCCGCCAAGCGGATGATTGTGCCCAGGTTGCCCGGGTTCTGCACCTGGTCGAGCGCCAGCACCAGCTCCCGTTGTGCCGTATCGGGCCGGAAAGGATGATGCGGGATTTCGACCAGCGCCAGCGAATCCGACGGGGTCTTCAGCAGCGAGAGCCGCTCCATTTCACGCGAAGACACGGTTTCGACTTCGCCGCCCTCGAAAAGCCCTTCCAGGGCGAATATCTTGCGGACGCGCAGGGCGGAGGTGCACAGCTCCCCGATGAACTTGTGTCCTTCGGCTACGAACAGCCCGTGTTCGGTGCGGCTGCGTTTGTCGGCCAGCGAGCGGACGAGTTGTATTTCGGCTTTGGTCATGGTTGCTGCCGTTTTTCGATCGTGAATGTTGTGCCTTCGGTGGCCGGGTGGGTATCGGGAAATACCGTGCGGGCCTCTTCGACCAGAACGCTCTCTTCCTTGTAGCGGGACGAGTAGTGTCCGATTACGAGCCGTCCGGCGCCGGCTTTGAGGGCGATGCGGGCCGCTTCGACCGTAGTGGAGTGACCCCGCTCGCGGGCGATCTTGTGCTCGGCGTGGGCGTAGGTCGTTTCGTGGTAGAGCAGATCGGCCCCCTCGACGAGTTTTGCCGCTTTGGGCGACCAGCTCGTATCCGAGAGATAAGCATATGAACGTGGCGCGTAAGGTCGGTAGGTCAGTTCCGCATTGGGGAGCGTGTCTCCGTTGTCGAGCAGAATATCTTCGCCTCGCTTGGCGGCCGTGATCCGGGCGATCGAGAGTCCGTATTCCGTGATTTTCTCCTTGCGGACGTTCAGCGGGGGCTGTTTCTCCCGGAACAGGTAGCCGGAGGTGGGGATGCGGTGACGCAGGGGAACGCTCCACACCTCGAGCGTGCGGTTTTCGAACAGTAGGGCGTGCCGGGTCGTATCGACTTCCACCCATTCGATTTCGTAGGGTAGTTGCGTGTCGAAGTAGCGCAGGTGGCATCCGAGCATTTCGCCCAGCGGCGCGGGACCGAAAATCTTGAGCGGCGTGCGGCGTCCGTAGAGCCCCAGCGTCGAGATCAGCGGAAAGAGTCCGAAGACATGGTCGCCGTGCAGATGGGAGATGAATACCGCCCGCAGTTTCAGCGGATTGATTCCGTAGCGGAACATTTGCTGTTGTGCGCCCTCGCCGGCATCGACCAGGTAGTGCTGTTCGTGTACCTTGACGATCTGCGCCGACGGATGTCGGTCGGGCGTAGGTTTGGCCGAAGCCGAGCCTAATATGGTTACGCTGAAACTCATCTTTTTTCGATTTTATGGGGCATCTTTCGCCCTTCCTCGTCCTCCCCGAAAGGGAGATACTTGAAGTATGTCCCTTCCGTGTCGTCCGTCGTCATGTCAAAATCTGCACCCCTAAAATCAAAAAGGGTTGCAGGGAATGGATACCTTCCGTTCTTCTTCGTCCTTTCCGAAAAGGGTGACAGCCGCGTCGAAACCCATGCTGCAGGAATTGGAAGGAGTTCGAGGGTTTCCGTGTTCTCCGCCTGCCGGTTTTGCAAGACCGGGTTTCGAACGGTCGGAAACCGTCCGGCTGTCGGGGATGAAGAAAGGGAACGGCTTGTGCGCACTCGTTCCCTTTCTTGAATAGAAATTACTGCAGCAGGAAACGTTCGCAGTCGAGAGCGGCCATACAGCCCGAGCCGGCGGCCGTAATCGCTTGGCGATAGTGGGGATCCTGCACGTCACCGGCGGCGAAAACGCCTTCGACGCTGGTGCGGGAGCTGCCCGCTACGGTTTTGATATAACCTTCGGCGTCGAGTTCCAGTTGGTCTGCGAAAATCTCCGTGTTGGGATGGTGCCCGATCGCCACGAAGAAGCCAGCGATGTCGATTTTGGTTTCCGTGCCTTTGTTGTCGCGCAGCAGGGCGCCTGTTACGCCGGTTTCATCGCCCAATACTTCGGCCGTGTTGTGCTCGAAGAGGACTTTGATGTTCGGGGTGTTCATTACCCGCTCCTGCATGGCTTTCGAAGCCCGCAGGTAGGGCTTGCGGACGATCAGATATACCTGGCGGCAGATCGAAGCCAGGTAGGTGGCCTCCTCGCATGCCGTATCGCCGCCTCCGACGACCGCTACGTCCTTCTTGCGGTAGAAGAATCCGTCGCAGGTGGCGCAGGCGCTGACGCCCATGCCCTTGAATTTCTCTTCGGAGGGCAGTCCCAGGTATTTGGCTGCGGCGCCGGTCGAAATGATCAGGGCTTCGGCTTGGATCTCCTTCTCTCCGTTCACGATGACGTGGAACGGGCGCGAGGAGAGATCGACGCTGGTAATGACGCCCGGGCGGATATCCGCCCCGAAGCGCAAGGCCTGCCGGCGCATGTTATCCATGAGTTTGGGGCCGTCGATGCCTTCGGTGAAACCGGGGAAGTTTTCGATTTCGGTGGTGGTGGTGAGCTGTCCGCCCGGCTCGATCCCTTCGTAGAGTACCGGCGAGAGGTTCGCCCGGGAGGTGTAGATCGCAGCCGTATAGCCCGAAGGGCCGCTGCCGATGATCAGACATTTTACGTTTTCCATAGAGTATTTTTTGTTAAGTTATTAAGCTTCGACGTATTCGTTTTCTTCGATGTAGCGCGGTGTGAATCCGCCGACGATGCGTCCGTTGTAGTCGGCAAGCGCCCAGAGCCCTTCGCTCCGAATGCGAGAACAGCCCGTGTAGGGGTTGTAATCGACGATTTCGTAGCGGGGTTCGATCACGTAGTGTCCCCGTTTGTCGATCAGGCCCATGCCCTGTGCGGTCTGGACTTCGGCGCGTCCTTCGCGGAAGTCGGCGGCCCAGACGAATTGCGGCGCGATAACCGGTCGGTTTTCGGTATCGACGAACCCGTAGCCGGTTTCGTCTTCCACACGAACCAGTTGATCGGACATCTCGCCCACGAACAGATGTCCCGGAAATTCGGGCAGCGTGGTGTAGCGGGACGGTTCCGCGTCGCAAAGCATTTGCCCCTTGCCGCCCTGTTCGCGCACGAACTGACGCAGACGTTCGAATCCTTCGGCGTCGTGTCCTTCGCCGAAACGGGCGAAATGGTACCGGACGGGAATCAGTCGTCCGTCGGAGGTGACGTAGAGGTTGCCGGGTTTGAGATTGTTGTGGCTGAAGCCCAGCTCGGACAGTCCCGCCTCCAGTTTATCGAGCGCCGACCGCAGGGATTCGGCATCGAACTCTGCGGCGCAGACCGAAAGGGGGCGCCCTTCGGGCAGCCGATGCAGCACCACATCGCAGGTGCGGGTCGTCCCGGTGTCGTCCGTGTAGGTCATTTCGTCGCGCAGGATCGTGTATTCGGTAAGCAACGGTGTCCGGAGGTACCGAAGCCGGGCCGCTGTCTGTTCGACGGCGAAGATCGAGGCTGTCGAGAGCGGGAAGCAGAGCAGGTATTTCCGGCTCTGCCATTCGATTTCCGCTTCGGCGAAGCGACTGGTGCGCGACAGGGCTACTCCTCCCGTCGCCGTCCGGCGGGGATGGCAGTCGCGGAGCGTCGAAAAGGCCAGATCGGGAGCCTGGAGCGCTTCGGTGAAGTTATAAAGGGTGGGAACGGTCATCTTTTTACTGTATTTTGATGCTGATCGAGCCGATGTTGAGGATGGCGATGAGTTCGGCGATCGACGTGTTGTAACTCATTCCCCGGAAGGGTGGTTTGGCCAGATCGCCCCGCACCTGTCGGATCGCCTCTGAAAGCTCTTCGGGCATCGGACTCGAACAGTCGTGCAGCAGTCTTGCGTAGCGGTTGTCGGCGGGAATCTCCTCTTCGGTCGGAAAGAGCAGCGAACGTGAGTCGGACGTGGTGGCGATATGGATGTTGATCAGGAGCACCTTGCCGTCGGTGGTTCCGATGGTGCGGATCTTTTCGCAGATCGCGAGCTGTTCGCGCTGGTCGCAGTCCGAGGCTTCCCCGTCGGTGATGTTGAAGACGATGGGCGGAAAACTTTCGCTGTGGGCCGGATTCGTGCACCACGCTTGTGTCAGGTCGCGGATTTGCAGCAGCGCTTCGTACATGGGTGTCTGTCCGACCGCTTTCGGAGCGATCCAGGCCGGCATCGAAATCTTGCGGAAGGTGGCTTCGCCGTCCGGCATGCGGCGCTCCACGACCGTTTCTGCGAAATCGACGGGCAGAGCGGCCAGCCGCGATACCGGAACCAGCGGCTCCGGATCGTTCAGCAGCGATACGATTCCGTCGCCCGAATAGCCCAATACCGCGATGTCGTAGTAGTCGCGCACCTCGTCGCTGCGCCGGGCCCGTTCGATGAGTTCGAACAGCAGCCGGTTGGTGACTTCGGCGACGGCTTCGGCCTTGGTGGTCTGTCGTCCCCGGAACAGGAGTTTCTCCGCCATCGAGCCGGATTGGTCGATGGCCAGGATGAAGGCTGTGCGGTGGCTCCGCGTGATACTTTGGGTGTACATTATCGGATTCCTCTTACGGTGTGGTAGTCCTGCATTTTCTCCTCCTCCGAATCGGCATCCACGCCGTATCCGACGGCCATGGCGGGCGAGCAGTCGCGGGCCCGGTCGTCTTCGGCGGATTTATGGAGTGTTTCGCGGGTTCGCTCTCCGGCTGTCACGGCTTCTGCGATCTCTTCTGGGGAGGGAGCGTGTCCGAGCAGTTGCACGAGCACCCCTTCCGCCCAACTGCGGGCGTAATGGTCGTAGTCGGCGGCTATCCGGCCGAATGCCCGGTCGATGCCTTCCAGCGAATCGATGCCGCCGTTCGCAATGGCGTCGAGGATGCGTTTCACCTCCCGGCGGGGAACGTATTGCCCCGCCACATCGTTCCAGCGGCCCGTGCCGTCCGCACGACCCGGTTCGCCGTTTCGGAGCATTGCGCCGAGCGAGGCGACGATCGCCTTATTGTAGAGCTTCAGGCCCCTTTGCAGCTGCGTGGAGCGGATCAGGGCGTGGTTGTGGACATAACTCTCCGCGTCGGGGTGCGCTTCCGCCAGCGAGTTGAGGGTATTGACCGCATCGATCATTCCTCCGGCCAGATAGGGGTTGTCCTCCTCGAAGTTGATCCGGTCGCGTTTGACGGTGCGCCGGTCGCGTTCGGGCCATTTCCCGATGTCGCGCACGGTGCCGTAGCTGGTGAGGTTGGCGCCCGGCATCAGCGCCGAACGTCCGTCCTGTTCCACCAGGTAGGAGAACGGAAACGCCGAGGTGTCGTGATGCTGCGTATGGCGGCCCAGGACCAGCGTAAAGGGTCCTTCGATGGCCGGAGCCATGATGTAGGTGCCGCTGCCGAATTTGCAGCCCCGCAGGTGGACGGACTGGTGCACTGCGCCGCTCTTGAAGAGGTGGTTGCTCTGGTTGGCGCCGCTGCCGGCGTTGAAGAACGAGAACATTCCGGCGATCAGCAGCGAGGATTTGTGGTGCGAAACGGTGTAGGGACCCGCGAAGATCGAAACGGCCTCTCCGTTTTCGCAGTGGCTGTTGGCGAAAAAGAGCGAATCGACGGCCGTGAAGTGTTTGTCCAGCGTGCAGCATTCGCCGGCGAAGCAGCGTTCGAGAAGCGTGCCGCCGTCAATGCGGGCTCCTTCTGCGGCGATGAAATCGCGGGCCTGGACGTCGATGCCGACATAAGCTCCGGCGCAGACCGTGCCGTTTTCCAACAGGGATGCTCCGTCGATCGTCGCTCCTTTCCCGATATTGACCTCCCGGATGAAACGGGCGCCGGTGATGCGTGCGTGCGGACCGACGGTACCGAGGGTGTCGCGGCGTTCTGCGGCGTAGCGTTCGATCATTCGTTCGATGGCTTCGACAGCCTCGGGGCGATAGCGATAGACGGCCAGGATGTAGGCGGTCTGGGCGGTGAGTCGGTCGTAGATCCGTACGGTACGTCCGCCGTTCTCGTTGATGGCGGCGACCCGGACTCCGTTGCCGAACGAGGATTCGCGGCGGCATTCGAGCGCCGTAACCCCTTCGATCAGCGCCTCTTCGCCGATGCGGTAGTTGCGTATGGTGCAGCGGCGCAGCCGTGCTCCCCGCCCGATCTGTACGCGTCCTTCGAGCCGACAGCCCGAAAGTTGGGCCGGGGTGAAGTTTTGTGCGACTTCGATGGCATCCCAATTTTCCGCGCTGTTTCCGGCGGCCGTGAGCGCCTCGATTTCGGCCGGTGTCGGTTTTCTGTATTCCGTCATGTCGTCGTTGCGATTCGAAATATTGAAGACAAAGATCGTGAAAGGTGAGGGCAATCGTGCGGGCTTGCACGCAAAGATTGCCGAACCGCCTCCGATCTTCTGCAAAGATAGTGAAAAGCGAGGGTAACCAAGAGAACTTGCTCTCGAAAATTGCCGAACCGAATCCTATCTTCTACAAAGATAGCGAAAGCCGGGCCCAGCGCCAAATTTATTTAGCCCCAGTCCCGTGCATTCGTTCAAATCGGAGTCATTTCCCGTAAAGATAACGATTTCCCGGGGCAGACGCACCATTTGGGAACGATTGTTGCCCGACAGAAAAGAAAAAAGAATCTTTTCGACGAACGAAGGCAAAAACCGCCTGCGTATTCTGCCGGATAAAAACAAAAAAAGAAAATTCAACCTAAAAATTTATCGTTATGATCCAACAGGTAACTATACAGATGACTTCGGCACGGACCTATGTCCTCGAAGGAAACAAGAAATGCGACCAACTAAATCCCAAAGAGCTGATGTTGCTGGCCGGCGTAACTTGCGCAGGCATGACCGCGATGGCGATCATGGAAAAGGAGCGCGTATCTCCGACCCGCTTCGAACTCAGCATATCGGGTGAACTCGACACGGAAACCGTACAATCGAGCAGCGTCTTCAAGTCTTTCCGCATCGTCTATAACGTACAATGCGAATGCGAAAACGACCAGATGAAAGTAAGCCGGGCCATCAACCTGGCCCACGACAAACATTGCGGCGGCGTGCAGATGCTGCGCAAGATCGCTCCGGTAGCCGACGAAATCGCGATCGTCAATACGAAATAGGCCGAAGCACTACAAATTACGAAAAAGCGACGAAAGGGCTGTGTCGAAATGAAAGTTTCAGGCACAGCCCTTAAGGATTGTCAGAATGGATGCAAGGCAAGGCATTGAGGGTAAGGGCGACAGGAATTTACTGCCGTAAATGACTTCGCCCGCATCCCGATAATGACGCAGCAGTGCGCCTTTATGACACACCGCCTTTTATCGGAAGGAATCGCCCTTCCGCATATTCTCTACTTCCGATAATACCCGGAACGTCTGTCCCGGTACTCGGCAGGTCGGGAACCCGAACTCACCCCTCGCCTCCGCAGCCCGGAGCAACCCCGGCTTCCGCGCATAGCACCGGAAATACTGACGCCCGATTCAGTCTATGTCCCGACAGTTCCGCTTGTCGGCGATTACCCCGTCGTCGAGCACGACAATACCCGTATGAGCCCGCAACATGGTCTTGAGCGTCGATCCATCGATGTTGTAGCAAGGAACCGGCGTGCTTTTCCCGAACGAATGGATGGCGTTTCCCTGCAAGGGTTCGGGCGTGATGCAGACGACATGCGCCCCTTCCTGCAACGCACGCTCCACGAGCCGCTCCAAACGATCCTCGCACCTGCGGCCGATGCAGTCGAAACGCGTCACACAGATCAAATAGAGCCGTCCCGGAGTAGCGAGCACCCGGTCGGTCACATCTTCCGCGCCATTGCGCAGAGCGAACTCCTCGATCATCGGATTCATCTCCGGTACCTCTCCCAGAATTTTCGTATCGACCCACTCCCAGACCGTATCGTCCTGCCACTCCGTATCATCGAGCGCAAACTCCCGCTCCTCCCCCGTCATGCGATTGCGATAAACCAGCACGGTCTGCAACTCTCCCTCGGGACCGGCCGCAGAAGAGGCGTGCATCTCCTCGCGGATATTCACCCCGATCTTATACGGCAGAAAATCGATCAACGGAAGATGACAATAGCAATAGAACCCCAGCCCCATCGTCAGAAGGAAGAAAAAAACCGTCAATGCGACCTCCGAACGGCGGAAGGCAAGAATCTTATCGTTCCGGTAATAAGCCCACACGACGGCCGCCATCGGCAGCAAGGCCAGGTTCTTGAAGAATGTTTCCCAGGGGGAGAGTTTGATCGCCTCACCGAAACAGCCGCAGTCCTCTACCGGGATGAACGTCGCACTCAAAAAGGTAAGGATCGTAAAGAAAAGCATCGACACCAGAGCGAAGATCGACACCAGCCGGATACGCACCTTGCAAAGCAGCATGCAACCCATCATCATCTCGGCGCCGCACAGCCAAATCGAAAAGACCATGCTGGCCGGAATCAGATAATCGAACCCGTAAATCGTGAGGTATTCGTTGATCTTGATCGACGTTCCCCAGGGATCGATCACCTTCGTAAAGCCCGACACGATGAACACGACGGCCAGCACCAGGCGGCAAACTCCGGTAATCAGGCTCCGGGCCCGTTGCGACAGCATAGGTTTCATCATTTTCGAACAGGTTATATACGATCTTTTCTTCATTTTCTCCGCAGGCATCCCGCACTCGTCCGGAGTCGTTCTCATCGTTAAAACTCAAAACTTCCCGCCTTTCGGTCTGCGTCCGAGCGTCCCGCAAAGCCGTTTCGGATTGCCGACTTTTTCCGGACTCCCTTTTCGCTCAACGCTCCGCATCCGTCGGGACACGGACAAAACGACTCATCCGCTTATCGAATATACCGAACCGCCCCTCCGGGCACTTCTCCGGCATCATTCGAAAAGGCGCTCATCTCATACACTAATTCCACGCTTCGTTTTCTCCACCCGGCACAATCCACACAAATTCGGCTCTGCCCCGCTTACCGAAAACGTTGAATTGACTTCTTCGTTTTCTTTCATCGGTGTGACGATTGCTACACCTGCTCCTTTAAAAATAGACATTGCATTCTCCTCCTATCGTCATTATACGCACTGCATTTTTTTTTGTTAAAAATGTTGCTACAGTAAAGTAAAAAAAGACCGGCTGACGAGCCGGTCTCAAAATTCTAACATCAAACGCATCCTGCACCTTTGCAGATCTGCCTAGAATCTGATCTGTCTCTTATACACATCTCCGAGCCCACGAGACCGGAGCCTATCTCG
>ENA-OYXH01000618-OYXH01000618.1-human-gut-metagenome-genome-assembly--contig:-NODE-618-length-12335-cov-5.563192_pt1 | contig 12335 bp, 9 predicted proteins | sample MGYA00244844_ERZ653420 | MGnify/ENA primary metagenome ERZ653420 (study PRJEB26926, sample SAMN06164998) | human gut metagenome | biome: ENVO:00009003; feature: ENVO:2100002; material: ENVO:00002003... | reverse complement strand
CGAGATAGGCTCCGGTCTCGTGGGCTCGGAGATGTGTATAAGAGACAGTGGTAAAACCTGCCTGCTTGTATAAGCCTATCGAATATTATAACAAACTTTGGTCAAAATAGCTATATTTTTTTCAAACTTTTTTCTTATAAAAAACAGGTTTTATTTTCGACAATATTGTATAAATCGTTTAAAATGCCTTTTTTTGCCCGATTTTTGTAATTTTCTCTTGAAATTTGTGATTTTTGTGAGATAATATTATGGTATGAACGAGTGCCTTGTGACAGGACTGTCTGCATCTTTGTTGTTTTGTCACAGATAAAAGGAGAAAAAATGAAGAATTGTGCCGTTATCCTCGCAGGCGGCGAGGGCAAAAGAATGAAATCCGACAAACCGAAAACATTGTCGGAGGTGCTCGGCAGACCGATGCTCTGCTGGGTTATGTCGGCTTTAAGGAAAGCCGGTATTGATGACATCTGTGTTGTTAAGGGATTTAAAAAAGAGTGTGTCGAAGAGTATCTTTCAACCCTCGATTTTTCCGTTGAAAGCGTGTTTCAGGCTGAAAGACTCGGAACAGGTCACGCTGTGATGATGGCAAAGGATTTCCTTAAAAAGCACAGCGGCAATGTTGTTATTCTCAACGGCGATGCTCCGTTTATGGACAGCAAGACTATTGAGGATTCCCTGAAGGCTCATATTGAGAACGGTTGTGCCGCAACGGTTATTTCCGCAAAGGTTGACGATCCGACAGGTTACGGCAGAATTGTCCGTGACGAAAACGGAAATCTGCGTGCAATTGTTGAGCAGAAAGATGCTGATGAGGAAACTCTCAAAATAAATGAAGTAAACTCGGGCGGTTTCTGGTTTGATTGTCAGCTTCTTCTTTCGGTTCTCGACAGAATCAAGTCGGATAACAGTGCAAAGGAATATTATCTTCCCGACGCAATCAAGCTTTTGCTTGAGGACGGAAGAAAGGTCGGAGCATTCACGGCTCAGTGCAGTGATACGGTTCTGGGTGCAAATGATCCGGCTCAGCTTGAACAGCTTAACGAAATTGCAAGGGCAAAGGGTTACAGCTGTTAATTGCTCGGTTAATCATTGGTAAACATATACTACACACATTAAAATTCAAAGGAGTTATTGCAATGAATTTTCACGGTAAGGACATTAAAATTTTCACCGGCAGTTCAAATGTTGATGTAGCTCAGGGAATTGCAGGCTGTCTCGGTCTGCCGCTTGGTAAGAGTGACTGTACACAGTTCTCAGACGGCGAAATCTCTGTTTCTCTTCACGAATCTGTTCGTGGCAGCGACTGCTTTATTGTTCAGTCAACCTGTGCTCCCGTCAACGACAATCTTATGGAAATGCTCATAATGATTGATGCCATGAAGCGTGCATCTGCTGCAAGAATCACAGTTGTTATGCCATACTTCGGCTATGCAAGACAGGACAGAAAAGCTAAGGCAAGAGATCCGATCTCGGCTAAGCTTTGTGCAGACATCATCACCTGTGCAGGTGCTGACCGTGTGCTTACAATGGATCTTCACGCAAATCAGATTCAGGGCTTCTTCAACATTCCTGTTGACCACCTTCAGGGCGCATCACTTCTCGCAAACCATATGAGAGAGAAAATCGGCGGCAACAATGATGATTATATCGTTGTATCTCCCGACCTCGGTTCTGTAACTCGTTCAAGAAACTTTGCTTCAAAAATCGGCACAGGTCTTGCTATTATCGACAAGAGAAGACCAAAGGCTAATGTTTGTGAGGTTATGAATATCATCGGTGACGCAAAGGGTAAGAAGGTTATCCTCGTTGACGATATGATTGACACAGCAGGTACTCTCTGCAACGCTGCTAACGCTATTGTTGAAAAGGGCGGTGCAACAGAGGTTTACGCTTGCGCTACTCATGCAGTTCTTTCAGGTCCTGCAATCGAGAGAATCCAGAACAGCGCAATCAAAGAAGTTGTTCTTCTTGACACAATTCCTGTTCCGAAGGAAAAGATGATTGACAAGTTCACAATTCTTCCTGTTGCTCCTACATTTGCAGAGGCTATCGCAAGAATCTACAACGACAAGCCGTTCACAGCCGCTTTCGGTTGATAAGCGAACAATTTAATTATGTAATTAAACAGGCGGGTTTTAACTAACCCGCCATTTCGCTGTTTTACTGCAAATTTTTCAGGAATAAAACGGTACAATATGTGAGGGTGATTTAATTTTGTTTGGTATAGTTTACGGCTCCGATTCAGATAACAAAATAATGAACCGCTTTGTCGATGAGTACGAATTGTGGTGCAATGAGGGCAAAAATCCGGATATTGCGTCAATCGACCTCGACTTTGCGCTTGACCTACAGAAGAAAAGACTTGACGAAAAGGGTGTAAAGATTCAGACCGCTTTTACCGATAAGGAAACGGTGAAGAATGAAGTCCCCATAAATGCTTGTACTGCCTACGATATGGGCGAATGTAAGAGTAACATTGCGTCAAAGACATATGAGGTTACGGAGAAATACTTTAAAGACGGAAAGAAAAAGAAAAAAATCAAGGACAGATTTTTCTTTTACACAATGATTACAAGGCTTGAAAACCAAAATTCCGAGGTTGCGTGTTCGTGTCCGAACTGCGGTGCGGTAAGCAGTGTAAGAGAGCTTCTCAACGGTTGTAAAAACTGCAAAACTCGCTTTATTATGGACGATTTGTTCCCGAAGGTTACAAACTTCTACTTTGTAAAAACCTATTCGCTTGCGAACAAGTCAACGAAAAAAGTGCTTGCTCCGTACCTTCTCGGCGGAATTGCCGCCGTTGCGGCATTTACGGTATGGGTGGTTGTAAAGGACGGAACTTTTGATCCCGCAACCGCAAATATGGTCTATGAAATCGGCATAAGAGCAATCCCCGTACTGCTCGGCGGACTTTTGGCGGGGTACCTTGCATGGGCATTAAAAACGCTTTTCGGACTTTTTGTCGGTGCGGCAAAGAGCATTCCTATGATAGGTCCGCACTTCAATTGTCAGAAAAGACTTCCGTGGCTTATGAAAGAGGTTAATCCCAACTTCTCATATGAATACTTTATCGGCAAGGTGCTTGCTTTGCTCAAGATTATGATTTTCAGCGATGATTACACAAACCTCGCAGTCTATGAGGGCAATCCGATGAAAAATCCTTTCGGAGATATTGTTGACATCAAGTACAGAGGAGTGTCAAAGCTTAATTCATTCAATGTCACAAACGGCTGTTGCTATGTCGATATGACCGTTTACGCAACGACCGTGAAAAACAAAAATTCTTCATTTAGGGTTAAAAACGAAAAGTTCAGACTTACCGTTTGCAGAAGTGTGAACGCAATGGATGACGGAGTTTTCACAATGAAAAAAGTAACCTGTAAAAGCTGCGGCGCAAGCTTTGATGCAACAAGAGAACGCAACTGCCCGTATTGCGGAAATCCTTATCATCTCGGCAACGATGACTGGGTTGTTGTAAGCTTCGGAAAAGGTTAATTTAAATTTCAGAATACATATAATATAAATAAGAGGAAAACGGATATGTTCGGAAAAAACAAATCAACGGGTTCAATCGAGTACATTGTAGTGGGACTCGGAAATCCCGACAGAAAATACGAAAACACTCGTCACAACGCAGGCTGGCTTGCAATTGACCGCATTGCCGACAAGCTTGGTTGTGATGTAAACAAGATAAAATACAAAAGCTTTATCGGCACTTGCACTGTAAACGGTGCAAAAGTTATGCTGATGAAACCCACAACATATATGAACAACAGCGGTCAGGCAGTTGTTGAGGCGATGAACTTCTACAAAATCCCACCCGAAAATGTCATTGTAATTTTTGACGATATCTCGCTTGATGTCGGAAAAATGCGTATCCGTTCAAAGGGCAGTGACGGCGGTCAAAGGGGAATGCGCAGTATCATCTATCTCAGCGGAAGCGATAAATTCCCCCGCATCAAGGTTGGCATAGGCGCAAAGCCAAATCCCGACTGGGACCTTGCCGACTGGGTGCTTTCAAAGTTCACTCCCGATGAAATGAAAAAGCTTGATGAAATTTTTGACAATGCCGAAAAAGCAATCGAGCTTATTATTGACGGCAAAACCGACCGTGCTATGAATTTGTTCAACTGAAAAGGGACAAAGAAATGAATAATCTCAACTTTCTTGTTGATGTCCTCAAAGAGTCACCCGTTTTCAAAACGCTTGAAAAGAATGTCAAGCCGGGCAGAACGGTCTGTGCTTCGGGACTTTCAACAATTAACAAATCAAATATTATCTATGCGCTGTGCCGCCTCAAGGGCGTCACGGCATTTTGTCTTGCCTCCGATGAAAAAGAGGCGCAAACTCTGTGCAACGACCTTTCGTGCATGGGACTTCGTGCCTATGTTTATCCCGTGCGTGACTTCAACTTTCTCGACTTTCAGAGCCGTTCGCACGAGTACGAGCACGCAAGACTTAAAGTTTTGCTCAAGCTTCTCAACCACGAATGTGATGTTGCAATTGCGTGTGTTGATGCGGCGGCACAGCTTACCGTTCCGAGAAATGTGCTTGAACAGTCGGTTATTGAATTTGAAGAGGGCAGGGAGCTCTCGCTTGAAAAGGCGACAAAGGCGCTTACTCTGCTCGGCTACGAACGCTTTGATGCGGTAGAGGGCAGCGGTCAGTTTTCGCTGAGAGGCGGCATTCTCGACTTCTTTATGCCCGACAGCGACTATCCCGTGAGATGTGAATTTTGGGGCGATGAAATTACCGACCTCAGCTATTTTGACATTGAAACACAGAGAAGATTTAAAAAGGCTGACAAAATTACGCTTTCGCCCTCAACCGAAATAGTAATTGAGGACAGAGCCGCCCTTGCAGATAAAATTGAACACAAGGCAAAGCTCCTCCGTTCCAAGAACAGCGCCAAAGCCAAGGAAAAACTTTTTTCAGAGGCAGAGCTTATCCGCAGCGGCGCAATGATTGCCAATGCGGACAAATTTATCAATCAGATTTACGATAAACCCGAGTCGCTTTTTGATTATCTCGACAGAAATACCCTCGTTTTTGCGTCCGAATTTACTGCAATTCAGGAACGGGGAAAGTCAATGGACTTTATCAGCAATGAAACCCTTATGCAAGGCTTTGAGGACGGAACTCTTTGCAGAGGTTTTGACCGCTTTGCGCTCACATTCAACGAATGTACCGAGTTTTTGCAAAGTCACGGAACAATCGTGCTTGAAAACTTTGTTCACGGAAGTATGCCTATCAAACTGTCGGAAATCATCAGCTTTTCAACAAAACAGCTCTCGGCATGGGGCGGTTCGTATAAACAGCTAAAAGAAGATGTTGACGGACTTTTTACCCCCGAAAGCAAGGGCGTCATATTTGCAGGAACAGAAAGAGCCGCCAAAAATCTTTGTGACACCTTTAACGCAGACGGCATAAACGCTGTTTACAGCGAGGGTGCGGATAAGATTTCAAAGGGCGAATTGCTTGTTATGCAGGGTGCATTGAGTGCGGGCTTTGAGTATCCGTCACAAAAGTTTTTTGCAATAACCTACAGTCAGGTTTCGTACCGTCCCGAAAAGTCCAAAAAGAAGAAGAAAAAGACGGGACAGGAAATTTACAGCCTTTCCGAGCTTGCCCCAGGTGATTATGTTGTACACAATGTTCACGGTATCGGTGTGTTCGGCGGTATAAGAAAAATTGATACTCACGGAGTTATAAAGGACTATATCAAGATTGACTACGCAAAGGGCGATGTGCTTTATGTGCCTGTCACACAGCTTGATATGGTTGCAAAATATATAGGTCCGAAAGAGGATTCAAGGGTTAAGCTAAACCGACTCGGTTCGGGCGACTGGCAAAAGGCAAAGGCAAGGGTTAAAACCTCTGTCAAGGACATTGCCAAGGAGCTTATTGAGCTTTACTCACAGCGTATGAAAGCCAAGGGCTATGCCTTTTCGGCTGATAACGAGTGGCAGAGAGATTTTGAACTCAGCTTTGAATATGACGAAACTCCCGACCAGCTGCGTTGTTGTGAGGAAATCAAGCATGACATGATGCGTTCGTCGCCGATGGACAGACTTCTCTGCGGTGATGTCGGATTCGGCAAAACAGAGGTTGCACTCCGTGCCGCCTTTAAGTGTATTGCAGATTCAAAGCAATGCGCATTGCTCTGCCCCACAACAATCCTCGCATGGCAGCATTATCAGACGGTAATCAAGCGTTTTGAGGGCTATCCCGTTCGTGTGGAACTGCTTTCAAGATTCCGTACAGCAAAACAGCAGAAAGAAATTCTCCAAAAGCTAAAGCGAGGAGAAATTGATATGATTGTCGGAACTCACAGACTTGTGCAGAAGGATGTTGAATTCCGTGACCTCGGACTTGCAATCATAGATGAGGAACAGCGTTTCGGTGTTGCTCAAAAGGAGAGATTCAAGGAACTGTGCAAAAATGTCGATGTGCTTACGCTCTCGGCTACTCCTATTCCGAGAACCCTCAATATGGCGATGAGCGGTCTGCGTGATATGAGCGTTATCGAAGAAGCTCCGACAAACCGTCAGCCTGTTCAGACCTATGTGCTTGAACACGATGATGCGGTTATCAACGAGGCAATCCGCCGTGAGCTCCGCCGTGGCGGTCAGGTGTTCTATCTTCACAACAATGTTGAAACAATTTCTTCATGTGCCGCAAAAATTCAGGAGGCTGTTCCCGAGGCAAAAATCGCAATCGGTCACGGCAAAATGAAAGAGGGCGAACTCAGCGAAGTTTGGCGACAGATGCTTGAACAGGAGATTGATGTGCTTGTCTGCACGACAATTATCGAAACGGGTGTCGATTTGCCGAATGCCAACACCCTTATTATAGAAAATGCCGACTGTATGGGACTTTCACAGTTGCATCAGCTCAGAGGCCGTGTGGGCAGAAGTTCACGAAGGGCATATGCCTACTTTACCTTCAGACGGAACAAGGTTCTCACGGAGATTCAGCAGAAAAGGCTTGCCGCAATCAGGGAATTTACAGAATTCGGCAGCGGCTTCCGCATTGCAATGCGTGACCTTGAACTGCGAGGTGCGGGCAATATTATGGGCGCACAGCAGCACGGGCATATGGAATCGGTCGGTTACGATATGTACCTCAAGCTTCTTGATGAGGCAGTAAGCGAGGAAAAGGGCGAGCAGAATGTCACAAAAGACCTCGACTGTCTTATTGATATTTCGGTTGACGCTCATATTCCCGAAAGCTATGTTGAAAGTCTTACACTTCGTCTTGATGTTTACCGCAGAATTGCCGATATCCGCAGTAACGAGGACGCAGACGATGTTATTGACGAGCTGCAGGACAGATTCGGCAAGATTCCGAACTCGGTTCTCGGACTTATCGACATTGCCCTTGTGCGTAACAAGGCTTACTCAATGGGCATTTACGAAATCAGACAGAACGGCACAACGCTCATGCTCTTTGTAAACGAACTCAAATCCCCTCAGGTTGCCGACTTGCTCATTGCTTTGGGCGGAAAGGCAAAGCTTGTTGCCGGAGCAAAACCGTGCGTTGCGGTTGAGTGCAAAAACAGTTCCGCTCCGCTTGAAATCCTCACCAAAATTTTCGGTGTGCAGTAATTTTACGGTATAAAGCCGTAATTTGTTAAGAAAAAACCTCCCGAAACTACAAAAATACTGTTTTTCGGTGGAAATTCTCAACAAAATTTTATAAAAATGTAGACAATGACGATTTTTTTGTGTATAATCGTAAGGTACATTATCCTGTGAAAGTGTGTTTGCAGGACACTTTGCATTTAATTTTTCAGAAGGACGGTAAAAAACTATGAAGCCTAATATCAAGGTTGGTTCATTTTTACTTGCAATTGTTATGATGTTCTCAGTTTTTGCAATTGCAGGTTGTACACCCACAACTCTTAACAAAGAATGGTCGTATAAGACAAGCGACAACGAGCTTGCCATCGGCGTTTATATCTACTCACTCAATGCAGCTTACAGTCAGGCTGAGTCATTTGCTAAAAAGCTTGACGATTATGATTCGACATCTGACAAGTGGCTTGATGAAAAAATCAAGGACGATGACGGCAACGAGCAGGTTGCAAGAGAGTGGATTAAAGATCAGGCTAAGAAAATGTGCCTCAGCTACCTCGTAGTTGACGAACAGCTTAAAAAGGAAAATGTAAACATCGGTCAGGCAACTCTTGACTCCGCAACAAGTCAGGCTGAATCATACTGGAATGTCGGTCCGTATGCGTCACAGGGTTATGTAATGCCGATGAAGAAGCAGTATGAAAAGTACGGCGTTTCACTCGACAGCTTTGCATACTGCACAACTATCTACAACACAAAGTATGAGGCTCTCTTCAAAGCAGTTTACGGCAAGGGCGGTTCAAAGGAAGTTTCCGACGCCGACCTTACAAAGTATTTCAAGGAAAACTATACGGACTACTCATATCTTCCCGTGAACCTTTATACATCAACAAAAGATGAGGCAGGTTCATCAAAGAATGTTGCAATGAGCGACAAGGAAATCAAGAAGGTTGAGGATCAGCTTAACGGCTACAAGAATGACCTTAACAAGGGCGGTTCTTTTGATGATGTTATTGCATCATACAAGAAGTCAAGCGGTTCGGGAACAGATTCTTCTGTTTCAAAGGTAGAAGTTCTCGACAAGAGCTCAATCGGTGACGAGCTTAAAGAGGCTATCGGCAAGCTTAAAACAGGCAAGGCTGAAACTCTCAAGGTCGGCAGCGGCGACAGCGCAATCTACTATCTCGTTTATAAGAAAGATGTCAGCAAGGATGTTGACAGCTATATCGGCAACGAATCAAACAGAGCCGGTGTACTTGCGTCAATGAAGTCAGACGAATTTTCAAAGTACATTGACAGTCTTGCAGAGAAACTCAAGTATGAAGAAAACACTTCGGTTATTGACAAGTATAAGCCCGAACTCTTCTTCGTTGCGGTTGAGCCTACAACATCGGCGTCAACAACATCGGCATCCGATAAAAGCTCAAAATAATTGATATCGGACATACAACAGACGCATTTTCAGATTATTCTGAAGAAAGGGGCTTTTATGAAAAAACATTCAAAGCTTTGCGCAATTTTTCTGACGGCACTTTTGAGCATTTCTGCTGTGAGCTTTTCCGTATCGGCAGTCGGTGAGGAGGTTGATCCCGGCGGAGATTCAAGCGTTATTGTTGATCCCGTAGAGCCGGAGCCTGAGCCCGAGCCGGAACCGGAACCATCACCGGAGCCTGAGCCTGAGCCGCAGCCACAGCCCGATCCTGTGTATCCGGACTCGTCGGACAGTTCATCATATGTAGATCCCGGCTATTCGTCAAGTGATTCGTCATATGACAACAGCTATAACTATGACAGTAGCTATGACTATAACAATAACAGTTATGACAATAATTACAGCAGCAGTCAGACTTACTACTACTCTGAGCCGTCATATGTAGGCGGCGGTCAGTCCTATGTTGCTCCGTCAAATACTGCTCCGTCAGCGTCGCTCATCAAGTCTGACGATAACATTGACGAAAAAACTCTTTCAAGCAACGACTGGTCGGATATCGCAAAAAATCTTAAAAATACCGACACATCGAGTTCTGACGGTGATGACTTTAACTTCATCAAGAACAATAACAGCAAGGGTGACAACGGTCATTGGATGTTCTATGTTTCACTCGTTTTACTCTCACTCGGTGTTGCAGGCATTGTGTACTTTGTAATTTCAACTGTTCTCAACAGAAAGAAGAGAGTCACAGTCGGCGGCAGAAGTAACGCTCCAAAGAGCAAATCTGTACAGCCACAGCGTTACAGCAGTAACGATGATTATGCCGATGATTACTCATCTTCAGGCAGAAAGTCCGAAAGACGCAGTAAGTACGATACTGCCGAAATTCAGCTTCCAAAGAACAGCCAAAAGGGCGGAAGAAGATACAAATAATTAGATAACCTTATAAAACAAAAGCAGTTCCAAAATCGGAACTGCTTTTTTGTTTGACTGTGTAATTAAATTTTCGCATAACTTCTGTTTGAATGACAAAATCAGTTTTTGTCATACGGCTTTTTGTATGCCTCTTTGAACGGTTTTACAGTGCCGTCCTTTTCTTCAACGCTTACATTGTCAAGTGTTGCGTTGAACTGTGTGCGGATTTCACCGAGATAAATTTTGTACAGCTCTTTCTGCTCTTTTTGCTCAGCCTCGGTAAGTCCCTGTTCCTTTTTCTTTTTTGCAAGCTCGTTAATTCTGTCAAGCATCTTTTTATCCATAAGTCAATCCTCCCGACCGTTATTTTGGTTTTGAGAGCAATCTGCTCCAAAGCTATGATATCACACAATCAGCCAAAGTGCAAATTTTCGATTTGTCGGTTGAAAACAAAAATTTTTTGTGCTATCATTCAATTAAAGCCGTTATACGGCAAATTTTTTCGGCGGTGAATTATGGAAAATTTCAGCTTATTACACCCGACAAATTCACATGCATCATACAGAACTCTCAACAAAGAGGCGCTGAATGATTTGTCGGTTGATTATATATGTGACGCTCTCACAAAAGAGCAGTATGAACGCAACAGCATAAAGCAGCTGCTGATAAATATTACGGATGACGAGGAAGTTATAAAATATCGTTGCGATGTTTTTGAGGATTTTCTCCGTTTTCCGAAACTTCGTGATGATCTATCCGCACTCCTTGTAAAGCTGAACGATTTGCGTGAAATTGAGCGCTTTCAAAAGGATACCGAGGCATCTTCCTTGTGGCAGCTTGTAAACCGACTTCGTGAAATGGATGGCTATGTTGATTGCATTACAAGAATAAAAAACACGCTTGAAACAATTGAAGTAAAGTCGCAGGGTCTGCTTGAACTCAAGAAAAATGTTCAGTCAATTTACAATGACAGCGGTTTTCCCGAACTGAAAAAGGATATAATAGATACGCTTGCAAAGGCTCAAAAGCTCAAGAGCATAACCCTCGGTGTGAACCTTGACGATTTGCTCCGCCCAAAGAGTGTGGGCGTAATCTCACTCAATGACAGAGAATTTACCGATAGCGGTATTCTCAAAAGATTTATGAAGTTTACAAACCGTGACAGCGAACTGCACCACGGTAACGATGTTTCGGGATTTTTAAGCTTTCATCCGTCCAATCCGTCAACCTCGCAGTTCGGGCTGGGACAGTTTGTTGTGGGCGCTCAGCAGGATGTAAACCGCACCATGAACAGCTCGCTGACCGGCGCAGATCCTATGTCTGACGCACTCAAAAATGTTGTGACCGATATCCTCCGCAGAACCGTAAATGACATAAAATCAATGCTCAACAGATATGTCAATGTCAACGGCTACTCGTTCGTTTCGCTTATGCCCGAAATCATTTTCTATATTCGCTTTGCAGAGCTTTGTGATAAGATGAAAAAGAAAAATCTTCCGCTGTGCAAGGCAGAAGTTTTGCCGAAAGAGGACAGAAACTGTTGTCTTAGAGATGTTTACAACCTCAAACTCGGCATAAAATCGGCAAACGGTGAGAATTTGGATATTGTCACAAACGATATTGATTTTAACGATGACAGGCGAATTTACATTCTGACAGGTCCGAACCGTGGCGGTAAAACCACGATTACTCAGGCGGTCGGACTTGTGTTTCTGCTTGCTCAGAACGGGATATATGTTCCTGCAACGCAGATGAAATTCAGCCCGTGCGACAGCATTTTTACGCATTTTCCTGCCGATGAAAACGATACCGTTGACCTCGGCAGACTCGGTGAAGAAAGCAAAAGACTTGCCGAAATTTTCTCCTCGGCAAGCCGTTACAGCCTGCTTTTGCTCAACGAAAGCCTTGCAACAACCAATGTTGCCGAGGGCTTGTACATTGCCCGTGATGTTGTCAAATCAATGCGCTATCTCGGCACAAGGGCGATTTTTAATACCCATATGCACGATTTGGCTCGCAATCTTGACGAGGTGAACACAACCGTAAAGGGCGACAGCAAGATTGAAAGTCTGGTAACAGGTGTCGAAAACGGACAGCGTTCGTTCAAGGTTTTCATCGCTCCGCCTCAAGGTGTAAGCTATGCCAAAGACATTGCCGAAAAATACGGTGTAACCTTTGACAAAATCAAAAAACAGATTGATCGGCGAGCCGACAGCGGTGTGTCGCCGTAACCTTATTAGTGAAGACAGTTTGCAATATTAAAAGCAGATTATGCCCGAGCATATTATTGTAGTTGTTCGTACAAACCCGTAGGGGCGGATATCATCCGCCCGCAAGTAAAGACACAAACATTGTGATAGAAATAAACTATATAAATACTGTCTCTTATACACATCTCCGAGCCCACGAGACCG
>ENA-OYXH01000615-OYXH01000615.1-human-gut-metagenome-genome-assembly--contig:-NODE-615-length-12446-cov-5.229199_pt1 | contig 12446 bp, 6 predicted proteins | sample MGYA00244844_ERZ653420 | MGnify/ENA primary metagenome ERZ653420 (study PRJEB26926, sample SAMN06164998) | human gut metagenome | biome: ENVO:00009003; feature: ENVO:2100002; material: ENVO:00002003... | reverse complement strand
TACGAGATAGGCTCCGGTCTCGTGGGCTCGGAGATGTGTATAAGAGACAGCGTTGGAATAGTGTGGCAGATCAGTGGTTAGTGATTAGTGGACTGCGCTGTCATGCCGCAGGTATTAACCACTAATCACTATAGTCTATCTTTTACATAGTGCCTTGAAATCACAATAGGTACATTTTTCTATGATTTCTGTTTGGGTAAATGATTTTTCCGGATTAAATATTTCTTCTAATAATCCTTGAAGTCGTTCACGGTATTCTTTTTCATATTTACTGAAATCTTCCACAGCCTCTTTGGGCTTTCGTGACTCGCCCATTTGTATAACGGGAGAATAGGTTTCTGTAGCGGCCCGATGAATATAGAGAAGGGCCGGAGCTATCTTCATCGTTGGTTGCTTGCGGCACATGATGGCGGCATACAGGAACGTTTGGAATACATAGTTGGAACGTTTCTTGTCTGGAATAAACAGAGATTCCACATGGGGTGGGGTGTCTGCATCACCGCCTGTCTTGTAGTCCACGATACGTAGCGTGTCTCCTTTGCTGTCCAGGCGGTCGATGGTACCGCCTATCTGTAAGGCAAGCTTTCCTTGCGGAGTATCTATTTCCATCATTTCTCTGACGTCCTGTTCCATACCCTCCATACGGAACGGGGCATATTGCAGGTCATTGCGCAGAAGCTGGCGCAGGTAAGAGGCAATGACTTTGGAATGGATAAGCTGCGTACCGTTATATTCCGGTTGCTCCGTAAGGGGCACATGGAAGAACTTTTCTTTAAAAGCATTGTCCACATAGGCTTGCAGGCGGACATCGTCTTTCAGTAACTGTTCCAGGTCTTCTTTACGTATTTCCCGTCCGTTGGTTGTCAGTTCGTTGTACACCAGTTCGGCAGAACGGTGGAAGATGGTGCCGAAGAGGGCGGAGTCTATTTCGGCGCTTACTTCATCGAGAGCCTTCAGGCCGGCTACGTATCGGTAGTAGAATTTCAGCCGGCAGTCCAGATAGGCATTGAGGGCAGAGGGGGAGAAGAACGCTTTGGGACGTCGGTGGATGTCGTAGGCGTCGAACATCTGTTGCAACATCTCCGGTGTCTTGTGAATCTCAATTTCCAGGGCTTGTTGTGGAGATTGTCCGGCTTCAAGGTACTCAAGGGAGATGTTGTGCGGCGACTCTACCAGGAATTGCAGCATGAAGCGGGACATCTCCCCGCGGTTCAGTCCGTCCGAAGAGATGTTATATAATAAGGTGACGTTTTCTGCCCGTTGGATGAGGCGGTAGAAGTAGTAGGCATAGACGGCATTCTTGTGTTCTATGGTGGTCATGCCGAAGGCCTTCCTCAGGTTGTAGGGAATGAAGGAGGAGTCGCCTCCGGCTTTGGGCAATTGCCCTTCGTTGAGGGAGAGCATGATGAGGTTACGGAAATCGAGGTTACGCGTTTCCAGCACCCCCATTACTTGCATGCCGATGGCGGGTTCTCCGTGGAAGGGAATGTTGGCAGAGGTAAGCAAGCGGTTCAGCAGTCGCTTCAGCGTGTCTGTGCGCACACCACTCAATTCGCCGGTCTCTATCAGGCTGAGCAGGCGGTTGACGAGGGTGTAGCTTTTGAACAGAGACTCGCGGTACAGCTGGTTGAAGATGTCTTCCACGTCTTTTTCCTGGCGGTAGAGGACGGCCACTTCGCGAAGCAGTTCGGTGAGGTAGCTGCATAGGGCGGCGATGCCGTTCTGTGGTGTAAAGACTTGTTCAAGGAATGCGTCCTGCTTCAGCTCCGAGGGAAGGGGATAGAAGCGGTTGTCCCGGGTAAGCTGTTTTTCCAGTGTTTCGGCATTGGGGGAAAGTTGCCGGGTGTAAGGGTGTTTCAGCAGCGTGATTACGGTTTCGTAGATGTATCGTCCGGTACCTGCATGGTAGCCGGTAGTCTGTAGCTCTACAAGGGCGTTGATAAAACTGTACACCGGAGTTTGGGCAAGGGGAAATCCCATTGTGATGTTGACGTTCTTTACCTCTGCCGGAATGGAGTGGAGGACGGGAAGCAGTAGGGATTCGTTGCAAAGGACAACGGCAGTGTCTTTGAATGAAGAAGGGGCTCTTAATTCTTCATTCCCCCTAATCCATTGCGGCAAGTAGCGGGCTTGTGCATTTTCGGTAGAAGCGGAGATAAAGCGTACGTTCTTGGGTTTCCGCAGTACATCAAAAGAAGTTTCGGGCAGTTGGTTGGGAAACAGCTTTAGGTTGCGGAGGATGAATTCGCCTGCTTCGTGGGTATAGGGCGGCTTTTGCTCAAGGGGAAGACGGGTGTAGAACACGTCGTAATCCCAATAGAACATTGTTTTCCCGGCATCCTGCAAGAGCTGGAAGAAACGGGTTTCTACTCTATTCAGCACGTTGAAGCCGACAAATACATAGCGGTCGTAGCGCAGTCGGTCGGTGTCGAGTTGCTCCATGACATTGCGGTACATCATGCCTTCGTAGGCGATGCCCAGTTCTGTAAGATTGCGGCGGTAGTGGCGGTAGATGTCGCCCAGTTTATCCCAGAGGGAGATGAATTTGGCTTTCAGCTCCGTGTGCTTTTCTATGGAAAAGTTCTGGAAGAACTGGCGGATGGCTTCTTCTTGTTCTTGGTCGAGGAAGTCGTAATTGTCCATAATGTTCTTCAGTTCTTGCAGGTTGCTGAAGAGTTTGTCGGCATCTACAAGGTTTTTGTCTACGTCATCGAAATCGCTGATGAGCAGTTCTCCCCAGAAGTAGAAGTCATCCAGAGTTTCTTCGCTGCGGGTCTCTTCGCGGAATACCTTATACAATTCGCATACCAGACGGATAGGGTCACCGGACTTCAATGGAGAGAGTTGCCGGAACAGTTCGCTGATGCTGACGTAGGCAGGCGACCACAAAGGGCGGTCCGTTTCAGTTGCCAGATATTCGTTGAAGAACAGACTGGCACGTTTGTTGGGGAAAACGATGGCGGTGCGCGAGAGGTCGTTTCCTATTTTGGCGTAAAGGTCGCGGGCGACCAGTTGGAGGAATGTTTCCATGATTTAGTTGATAATTGATAATTAATAGTGGATGGGGAGTGAGTTATACCGGTTCTATGTTGTTCTCCTCTACATACCACAAGTAACCCCGTATATTTTCTGCGACATACCCCATGCGGACCAGCAGTTGCATGTATCCCTGCACCTGCTTGTTGTACTTCTTGTTTGGCTTTCCGAACTTGAAGTCCACCACTACGATTTCTTCGCCACGCATCATCACGCGGTCCGGGCGGCGTGTCCGCAGTTCACCGTTTTCCTGCCAGATGATGTCGCATTCATTGAATAGCTGCCACGTTCCTGAATACCAGTCCTTGACTTGAGGCAGGGAGAAAGCGCGTTGGGTGAGATTGCGTATTTCTTCTTCCGTCTCACTCCGTCCAATCACACCTTCAAAGACGAGCTGGCTGATGGCATTGTCAATGTCTTTTTCCGTTTCGATGGCAGAGAATAGGGTATGCAGCAAACGTCCCCGGTTGATGAAGCGCTGGCTGGACTCTGCTTCGTCCACTCCTGCTATGAAGTCTGCCGAACGGTTGGATTGCCGGAACTCGATGTCGTGGAGCATGCTCTCCATGTGGACGGGCAGTTTGACCGGCTTTTGCGAAAGTCTGTTGACTGGTTGCTGTTCGTAAACCTCAGGTTTACGTTCGCAGTATAGAGGTTTCTGTTCGTAGTATAGAGGTTTAGCTTCGTCGTTAGCAGGGTTGTCTGCGTCATGCTGTGAGACGGGGACGGGGGAAGGGCAAATCTTGCCGTTCTCATATATGGAAGCCTCTTCGTCCCAACTGCCTGCTCCGTCTTTGGCTATGTGGGGCAGGGTGTTGGCAAGGAGTTCGGACATGGTTCCCTTCTGTTCCTTTCGGCTCCAGAGGATGAGGTTCTTGCCGGCACGGGTAAAGGCTACGTACAGCAGATTCAAATTGTCTACCCACAGCTGAAGACGTTCGTGCAGATAGTCCTGCCGGTATATGGATTCCGCCATGGTGGTGGAATAGTTCACCGGTACTAAGCTGATGGCATTATAAGGCTCTTCCGGTGGGGCGCACCACACCAGCTGGTTGTTGGTTTCGTTCTCCAGCTTCCAGTCGCAGAAGGGAATCAGTACGGTATGGAATTCCAGTCCTTTGGACTTGTGGATGGAGAGGATGCGTATGCCGTTCATCTCACCGCTGGGGATGGTTTTGCTGCAAAGGGTTTCGTCCCAGTAGCGGATGAAGCTGGCCAGTTCGGAAGAATTGCTTTGCAGATACTCAGTCACAGCATCGAAGAAGGAGAAGAGGTAGGCATCCTGCTTTTCAATGCGGCTCATGCCGAAGATGCTGAACAGTTCTTCCAGTAACTCATACAAAGGCATCAAGCGCAGCGTTTCCCGTCGGGAGGTAAAGGTTTCGGGCAGGGGAGTGGCTATGATGAATCCCGACTGCTCGTCATTTGTCATTTGTAATTTGTAATTCTCCATCAGTGCAGCCTCCGCAATCTTGTTCTCCGGATTCGATAGGCAGCGCAGGGCATCCATCAGCATGCAGATGGCAAGGGAGGCATCCAGACGGAAAGCTTCGTCGGACACGACAGAGAGATGCAGTTCTTTGTCGAAATAGTCGGCTATCGGCGGGATATTCTTGTTCTTGCGGACAAGGATGGTGATATCATTCAGTGTTACGCCCTCTTCCAGCAGCCGTTGCACCTCTTCTCCTAAAGCGAGAAGGGTCTGCTCTGTATAGTTGTGTTCATCGTCCGGTTCCAGGAAGGTGGCTTTTACGTAGCCGTACTCCGTGCTCTTGGGCGATTCCTGCACTACGTCGGCATAAGCGCGTTTCAGGGGTAGGCAATCCTCTTTCAGTTCGTTCAGGTGTAATGCATTGAGGTAGTCTATGGCAGCGGTAAATACCTGGTTGTTGAAACGGATAATGTTGGTTTCGCTACGCCGGTTTGTTTTTAGGGTTTCCACACGGACGGGGAAGGAGTTTAAGTTTAATTCTTTATTTCCCAAGCTGTTCAGTATTCCCCAGTCCCCGTTCCGCCAGCGGTAGATGGACTGCTTCACATCTCCCACAATCAGACTGTCGGCTCCTTGCGAAAGTCCTTCGAGCAACAGCAGACGGAAGTTGTCCCATTGCATGCGGCTGGTGTCCTGGAATTCGTCAATCATGACGTTGCGTATGTTGGCGCCGATTTTCTCGAAGACGAACGAAGAGTCACCCTCGCGCACCAATTTGTGCAGCAGGGCGTTGGTGTCCGAAAGTAGAAAGCGGTTATGTTCTCGGTTCAGTGTACGTACCTCTTCGTCAATATGGTTGAGGAGTTGTAGTTTGTTGAGATGCTGGAGCGAGAGACGGCAACTGTTCAGGGTGCGGTTGCGTTGCGGACGCATTCTTTCGGCTTCCTGCAGTAGAGGTATCAGGCTGGTTTTTGCCAGACAGATGATGTCGTCCTTCCGTGAGGATGTTTTCGTTGCCCAGTTTTTTGCATCTGCCAGGCTGTTTTGCAGGGTGGCGTTCAGCACATCTTTGTCAGACAGTCTGCCGTCGCGCAGTTTGCGGAAGTAACTGCCGATGCCTCGGGCACCTCCTTTCAAGTCTTCGGGAGTGAGGGCATGCCCTTCCAGTTCGCCTTCAAACTGGTCGTAGAAACTTTTCATCTGTTCCAGAGCCTCGGTTTCCATATCGCGCAGCACATCCCGGTAGAGTTTCAACGTGTTCGGAGTACGAAGGCATTGCCGTAGTTTTTCGCCGCGTTCTATGTAGCTTTCATCGAAGATGTTTCGTCCGAAACTTTTCACCTCATTCGATACGTTCCAGCGTTTGTCGTCGCGGATGCGCTCGTCGATGTAGTCCAGGAGCCATGCCAGCACGGGAGAAGTGGGGGTAAGCTTCTCGATGAGGCTGTCTACGGCATCACTCAGCACTTCACTGTTGTTCAGCTCTATGTTCAGGTTAGGACTCAGTTCCAGTTCGCGGGCAAGGTTGCGCATCACAGATTGAAAAAAGGAGTCGATGGTTTCCACGCGGAAACGGCTGTAGTCATGCAGCATGTATTGCAGTGCCATGCCGGCCCGTTGACGAATCTCCCCGTCCGTCAATCTGTCCCCGCCTTCTCCTTTAATTTTTAATTTATAATTTTTAATTCTCTCCAAGTATGCTTCGGAAGAAGGTGCTCCCTTCCAGATACCGTAAAGCTGTGTCAGTATGCGCTCCTTCATCTCTGCCGTAGCCTTGTTGGTGAAGGTTACGGCAAGTATCTGCCGGTAGGCGCGTGGATTGATTATCAAATGCTTGATGTATTCCACAGCCAGCGTAAAGGTCTTGCCTGAGCCGGCAGAGGCTTTGTATACTAATAATTCCATGTAAATTGCTGCATTGAGTATGTATCTGCAAACGTACACAAAAATAATGAGAAAAATAAATGCTTCCCTGCTTTCTCTTATAGAAAGAAGTGGGAAGCATCCATTATTGAGGGGCTATGTGTAGGGGCTGTGCTACATTACCGGCGTCTGGAAAAGAAATACAAATCCTTTGCTGTCTTTCAAATCCTTTATGGCATCTCCGGCATAGATTTCTCCGTTTGTCAGTGAGAGTTTCTTGATTCCTGCATTCGGGCTAAAATCGATTTTCTTCAGGTCGAGCCAGAACAAGTTAGGGGTCAGTGTGGACTCAAAATAATATACTTTGTTCTTCTGGTCGGATACAGAACGCCAACGGGTGGAGGAGATATGGGGCTTGTCCGGTGTGGTGATACCGAACGGTACAGAAACATTGCGCATTACGCTCAATACACTGGGTACAGCAATCTTTGCATCCGCTGTTTGCGGAATGGCATTGATGTAGAACGATGCGCGTACAAAGCGGTCACTGGAGCGGTTGGTTCCCGGCAACATATTCAGTCCGCCTACCTCTTTCCAATAGTCGTTGATAGCCAGCTGGAGTTCATATTTGGGAGAGTTGGTCATTACTTGATACTGCTTGCCTTCATGTATCTCAAGGTTTCCGTCTATGTATTCCAGGATAGCCGTGTTTCCGGTTTCATCTGTGATGGCCAGATGCAGGGTGGAAGCGGCTCCGTTGGGCAGGTCTGGTGCATCAATGCGGAAGGATTCTTTTTTCAGTTCATCCACAGCTTCGCGTACGGTTGCAAAATTGTCGAGTACGTATTGCGTCCAGATACTGATGCCCATAATCGGGCGGTTGTCTCCCGGGCGGTGGTAAACGGACTCCGGAAGGAAGAGCAGGCTGGCAACCAGACCTTTCTCGTTCATACCGTCGCAGGTACCTATGTCATAACCGGCGGCAATGACGCTACCGTACTTGGAAGTCCAGTTCACTGTATTCCCTTTGTTGTAGCCTGCCCTTTGCATGCCTCTTGGGAATACATAGATGTTACTCATAAGGTCTTCTTTCCAGTCCATCGTACGTCCTGTAATGACTGTATTGTCAGGACCGATGTAGGTGGCTCGGGTACACGCTTCTGTTTGTTGCACACTTATGGCGGCTATGGCAGCCAGTGCAACAGCTATTGTCTTTATTGGTTTATTCATCTCGCTTTTGTCTTTATGAATTAATACTCTGTTTCATAGAATAACAAAAGGAGGGGAGTATAGTTTGAGAAAAAGAGGTGAAATCCCTTACTCGTCTTTTTCTTTCAGCAATTCCTCCATCTTCAACACCTCGTCCCGATACTGTGCGGCTTCGATAAAATCGAGTTTCTTGGCAGCCTCCTGCATAAGCTTCTTGGTACGTTCGATACTCTTTTCCAGTTGCTTGCGGCTCATGTACTGTACTATAGGGTCGGCAGCCATCGTAGATGTACTTTCTTGTTCCACATAGGGGCGGGGAGTGCTGGAAGTGAACTTCTCGCTGCTGAGGACGGCTTCGCCGGAAGCCTCGTTGGTGGCAAACACATTGAGGTTCTTGGCTTTCTTGATTTGCTGTGGTGTGATGCCGTGCTCTTCGTTGTACTTCAACTGCTTCTCGCGACGGCGGTTGGTCTCGTCGATGGTCAGTTGCATGCTGTCCGTTATCTTGTCGGCATACATGATGACCATGCCGTTCACGTTACGGGCGGCACGTCCGGCTGTCTGTGTCAGTGAGCGGTGGGAACGAAGGAAACCTTCCTTGTCTGCATCGAGGATGGCAACGAGAGAGACTTCGGGCAGGTCGAGTCCTTCACGCAGCAGATTGACACCGACAAGTACATCGTAAATGCCCTCGCGCAAGTCACCCATAATCTTCACACGTTCCAAAGTGTCTACGTCGCTGTGGATATAATTACACTTCACGTTGTTGTTCAGCAGATATTCCGTCAGTTCTTCAGCCATTCGTTTGGTGAGGGTGGTGACGAGGGTACGCTCGTTCTTCTCGATGCGTACTTGGATTTCTTCCATCAGGTCGTCTATTTGGTTGTGGCTGGGACGCACCTCAATAATGGGGTCTAACAGTCCCGTCGGGCGGATGACTTGTTCTACTACGATGCCTTCGGATTTCATCAGCTCATAGTCTGCCGGTGTGGCGCTGACGTAAATCACTTGTTTGGCCATCTCTTCGAATTCATCGAATTTCAGCGGGCGGTTGTCCATGGCTGCCGGCAAGCGGAACCCGTACTCCACCAGGTTTATCTTGCGGGCGCGGTCACCTCCATACATGGCACGTATCTGCGGGACGCTGACATGGCTTTCGTCAATGACTATCAGGAAATCTTCGGGGAAGAAGTCCAGCAGGCAGTAGGGGCGGGTACCGGCAGCACGTCCGTCAAAGTAGCGCGAATAATTCTCAATGCCGGAGCAATGTCCCAATTCGCGTATCATTTCCATATCGTAGGTCACCCGTTCCTGCAAGCGTTTGGCTTCGAATGGGCGACCTTCGTTTTCAAACCATTGCACCTGCTTGTGAAGGTCGTCCTCTATTTCGTGGATGGCACGCAACGTGGCTTCCTTGGTGGTCATGAAGAGGTTGGCGGGATAAATCTTGTAGGCATCGAACTTGGCGACGGTAACGCCGCTCATAGGGTCCACTTCCTCAATACTGTCTACCTCGTCTCCCCAAAAGGTGACGCGCAGCAAGTTGTCGGCGTAAGCCAGATAAATGTCCACCGTATCGCCTTTCACGCGGAAATTGCCGCGGTTCAGGTCAATGTCGTTGCGTACGTAAAGACTGTCCACCAGGCGTCGCAGGAAGACATTGCGACTGAAATTTTTGCCTTGCTGTACTTCGATGACGTTGTTGTAGAAGTCTGCCGGATTCCCCATGCCGTATATGCACGAAACGGAGGATACCACCACTACATCTTTTCTGCCCGAAAGCAGGGCAGAGGTGGCGGCAAGGCGCAACTTGTCTATCTCGTCGTTGATGGCGAGGTCTTTTTCTATATAGGTGTCCGATGATGGCAGGTAGGCTTCGGGCTGATAGTAGTCGTAGTAGGACACATAGTATTCTACGGCATTGTTCGGGAAGAATCCCTTGAACTCGCTGTACAACTGGGCAGCCAGCGTCTTGTTGTGGCTCAATATCAGCGTTGGCTTGTTGATGTTGGCAATGACGTTGGCTATGGTGAATGTCTTTCCGGACCCGGTGACACCGAGTAATGTTTGTGCAGGAAGTCCCTCATGCACGCCCTCGGTCAGCTGTGCGATGGCTTCCGGCTGGTCACCGGTAGGTTGGTAGGCGGATGTCAGTTCGAATTTGTTCATTTTCTCTTCTTAGAAGCGGCAATATTCGGTAAAATCTTTGAGATAAACAAAATTTTTTTGTTTACTTTGCAGCTATATTGATAACAACCATTAATAATTGTAATACAACGAAGAACATGATTTGGAATGAAAGCATCGAATGCATGGATCGCGAAAGCCTTCGTAAAATCCAGAGCATTCGTCTCAAAAAGACTGTGGAGCGTGTGTATCATGACACTCCTTTTTATCGTAAGAAAATGCAGGAACTGGGAGTTACTCCCGATGACATAAACAGTATAGATGATATTGTAAAACTGCCTTTTACTACCAAATACGACTTGCGGGACAATTATCCCTTCGGCCTCTGTGCCGTACCTATGAGCCAGATTGTGCGTATTCATGCCTCTTCCGGCACAACCGGAAAACCCACTGTGGTAGGCTATACCCGAAAAGACCTTTCAGCATGGTCCGAATGCCTTTCACGGGCCTTTACCGCCTATGGTGCCGGTAGCTCGGATATTTTCCAGGTGTCCTACGGTTACGGACTTTTTACCGGCGGACTGGGTGCGCATGCCGGTGCCGAGAATATCGGCGCTTCCGTCATCCCGATGTCCAGCGGCAATACGGAGAAGCAGATTACACTGATGCATGATTTCGGTTCTACCGTACTTTGCTGCACGCCCTCATACGCCCTCTATCTGGCAGATGCCATCAAAGACTCCGGTCTTCCCCGTGAAGAGTTTAAGTTGAAAGTGGGAGCCTTCGGCGCCGAGCCATGGACCGAAAGTATGCGTCGGGATATTGAAATCAAGCTGGGTATCAAGGCATTTGATATTTATGGGCTTAGTGAGATTGCCGGTCCCGGTGTAGGTTACGAATGCGAGTGCCAGCACGGTACCCACCTCAATGAAGACCATTACTTCCCCGAGATTGTAGACCCGAAGACCCTCGAACCGGTTGCCCCTGGAGAAACCGGCGAATTGGTGTTCACTCACCTTACCAAAGAGGGGATGCCGCTGTTGCGCTACCGTACCAAGGACCTCACCGCCCTGCACTACGATAAGTGCTCCTGCGGACGTACACTGGTTCGTATGGACCGCATCTTGGGACGTAGTGATGACATGCTGATTATCCGTGGTGTCAACGTGTTCCCCACGCAGATAGAGTCCGTTATCCTCGAAATGCCGGAGTTCGAGCCTCACTACCTTTTGCTGGTAGACCGCAAGAACAATACCGACACCATGGAGTTGCAGGTTGAGGTTCGTCCCGAATACTATTCCGATGAAATCAACAAGATGCTGGCTCTGAAGAAGAAGCTTGTGGCCCGCCTGCAGAGCGTACTCGGTCTCGGCGTAGATGTCCGTTTGGTAGAACCACGCAGTATTGAGCGCAGCGTAGGTAAAGCCAAGCGCGTTATCGACAACCGCAAATTGTAAATCGCCAAATTGTACATTGTACATGGTAAATCGTAAATTGTCAAATCGTAAATAAACCTATGGTAGCAAAACAACTTTCCATTTTTCTGGAGAACAAGTCCGGTCGCCTCACAGAGGTGACTGAAGTTCTTGCAAAAGAAGGTGTCAACCTTTCTGCTCTATGTATTGCAGAGAATGCCGATTTCGGTATCCTTCGTGGCATTGTTTCCGAACCGGATAAAGCATATAAGGCTTTGAAAGATAATCACTTCGCAGTGAACGTAACGGATGTAGTAGGCATCAGTTGTCCCAATATCCCCGGTTCATTGGCGAAAGTACTCCGTTTCCTCTCCGATGAAGGCGTGTTCATCGAGTACATGTATTCCTTTGCCAATGGTGAAACGGCCAATGTCATCATTCGTCCCAACGACATGGATAACTGTATCCGTGTATTGACAGAAAAAAAGGTCGATTTGCTGGCGGCAAGCGAACTCTATAAACTGTGAAAACGAAGGATTAGGGAGGAAGGATTAGGGATTAGTGATTAGTGACTGTGCTATCAACCTGCATAGTCCTCATCCTTAATCTTTCACCATTCATCCCTAATTCCTGCCCGTTCGTCTGGTTTTTGAAAAATTAAGGCTCGTATCGTTGCTTTATTCGATGCGAACCCCTATCTTTGCGCATTATTTGAACAAAAGTAATGAAGAAGAACATCCTAATAACTCTGCTTGCAGCATTGCTGCTCTCCTCGTGTGGAGAATACAACAAATTGCTGAAAAGCACAGATTACGAATACAAGTACGAAGCGGCAAAAAATTACTTCGCAAAAGGCCAGTACAACCGTGCTGCCACTTTGCTCAACGAATTGATTGCCATTCTCAAAGGTACTGATAAGGCAGAGGAATCCCTCTATATGTTGGGCATGAGTTACTATAACCAAAAGGATTATCAGACTGCTGCGCAGACTTTCATTCAATACTACAACGTTTATCCCCGCGGCACATTCACTGAACTGGCACGTTTCCATGCCGGTAAAGCTCTATATTTGGATACTCCGGAGCCGCGTTTGGACCAATCCGGTACGTATAGTGCCATCCAGCAGTTGCAGATGTTTATGGAATACTTCCCGCAAAGTTCCAAGAAAGAAGAAGCGCAGAACATGATATTTGCCTTGCAGGACAAGCTGGTGATGAAGGAGTATCTGTCTGCAAAACTTTATTATAATATGGGTAATTATCTGGGCAACAACTATCAGGCTTGCGTTATCACTGCGCAGAATGCTTTGAAGGATTATCCCTATACCCTGTCTCTTATACACATCTCCGAGCCCACGAGACCGG